>ERZ1023241.176-NODE-176-length-18261-cov-7.231682_pt1 | contig 18261 bp, 12 predicted proteins | sample MGYA00380455_ERZ1023241 | MGnify/ENA primary metagenome ERZ1023241 (study PRJEB33173, sample SAMEA4830304) | metagenome | study: EMG produced TPA metagenomics assembly of the PRJEB25223 data set...
TTGATATTGAGCGTATGTGCGTAGATACATGGCGGTGGCAGTCAAATAATCCACACGGTTATTTATCCTAACAAATCCTGTCAAAAGTTTTGTTAATGCTGGTTGTGGGCATGGATAGGCACACGATCTACTGTAGGTGAGTAATTAGCTATCATACTCAATTAATGCTAAATCATTGATTTTATTGATACCTGATTTGATTGGGGGATAATTAGGTTTCATACTAATTGATTGGTAATAATATTTTCATTAGTTTTTGGAGTAATTAGCTATCATACTGTGATATTAATTCATAATACAAAAAATTTAAAAATAATCTATAATAATTTTTACTAAATTTAAATTAAGGAGCTGATGTAGATTAGCACCCATGATATGCTACGACTAAAAAGATAACTCGTTGTAAACCAAACAAAAAATTTCAAGTTAAACTACTTGAATTTTTTGTCACAAAAGTTGCTGCTAGCACTTCGGCAGATTTGCTTGGTAGTCTGTACAATAAGTCATACTATTTACCACAAAATCAGACTTATGATAGAATATCATCTTACTCAAGAAGCCAAAGAGTTTTTTGATGGCAAAGTGACGCTTGATGAAAGCTACTTTGACGGTATTTACAAAAGCGAGTGTGGTGCAGGTGGTAAAACTGCTGTGTTTGGTCTTTTAAAGCAAAACGATAAAGTTTATACCGATGCTGTTAAAGATACTACAAACGATATGCTAATGCCAATAATTGCAACTACAATTAAGGCTGATAGTTTTACACGTATAGTTATAGAAGTGATAGCACCCTTGATGTGAGCGATTTTAAACATCTCCGTATCAATCACCCCAAAGCAATTGTGGCACAAGATTGTAATCATACCAACGGCATTGAAGGCTTCTGGAATAAAGCTAAACGAGTACTTAGAGAGTACAATAGCGTTGATAAGAAAAACCCTCATCTTGTTATCAAAGAATGTGAGTTTAGACTTAACTATGGCACGCCATTGCAAAAACTTAAGACTTTACGAAAATGGTGTGGAATTTAAAATCTTATCTACATCAGTCCCTAGATTTATAAAAAAGTCATAGGGTAAAGGGTATTTATGATGGCGACAGGCAATTAACAAAAGACATGGTGATCCAGATTTTATAGCCGATAATTCTTTAAATGTAGCTGAATTTTTGCACTGATAAAGCACTTCCTCTTGCCACTCATGCATTGATGTATTTAAATTTAAACCTGCTAAAGTAGCCCCATGTGCTGCACTATTTTTCCATATTGCTGCTTCTGAATCATCAGATAAATACCATGCTTGAAGATTGCAATGACCAATATAATCTCTGTACAGGATTTTAATTGAGTCATAAATATCTTGCATATCTGTTACAGCAGCATAAGTCGCCAAAAAAGCATATAAGACACTGCTCTGTGTTACTTTTTCTTTATATCCTTGCTCGTGAGCGGGATGTTTTATGAGCTTAGAATATTCGCTCAACGTACTTGGATACGTTTGATTAGCCAAAAAATTACTTCGTATCCTATCTAACATGGCTTCGAGCCAGGAATGTATGTAGGTTAAATCATCTTCTTGATTTAATGCTAACAAGGCTAAAGCAACTTCAATAGTTTGCCCTTCTCGATAAGGGGATAATAAAATTGGATTATTATTAATCAGGTTTTTAATAGCTTGTATATATTGGCTTTGAGTATTTTTTAGTAATATTTCATCATTTTCTTCATTAACATTCGTAATCTCATTAGACAACCATAAAGTTTCTAGAGACAACCTCCCTAAAATATCAAATAATTTTAAGTTAACATCTATGTGATTTCTTCCCTGCACTGCAGAACTTAAACCATGTTGAATGTGGCAGTAAGGAATGATTTTAGTTCTGAGATAAAAGTCAGATACTAATCGATATAAACTAATAAGGGAGTTTATGGCATCAACCATCTTCCTTTTTTGTTTTTCGGAATAGCTGTCTAAATTTTTGATTAAATTCCAACAATATAGTGTTGTTAGTTCAGCACTTAGAAAAGCTGATTCAAGATTGTTTTCATCTCTACACCAAACAAATAAAATCCATAGGCTAATATATACTTGGCGTATTCTAGTAATCTCAGCTTTATTAGATGCTAAAATTTCAGTTATGAGTTCTTTAAAGTATCCATAAGATGTAAGTGGCTCATCTAATAATGCTAAAGATTTTCGCATGAGCCCTTGATAATCCCTAGGTAAAAAATCTTCCTTTAAAAAATTATCCTGAATTAGCTGTGCTAATTTGTCACCATTCCATTCTTCAAAACTAATTTTGTTGTTGGTATTCTTATCGATAAAGCTTGATACATTCAGTCTAACTTGTTCCTTAATCTCGCCACCAAAACATAGACAAATAATTACAGGTTTATCTTTATGTTCAGACGGAATAAATCTATCAATATAGACGTCAATAATTTCATTTAATGACCCTCTTAATGCTTGATTGCTATCACCATCCCATTCCTTTCTAGTTAAATCTCCCCCTTTAATAGAAAACAGATATACAGCATCCTCTCCTCGGGTATTCTTACCAATCGCAGCAACATCGACTCCATATTGTCGTGTACCTACTTGTGGTTTTGATATGACATTAAACCCCATATCGCTTAAAAGTTCGGGCAAGAATGCATCAAGCTCATGCCTTTCTCTCATTTGAGAAAGATATTGTTTAAGAATTAGCTTCATTGTTATATCTCTCCAATAGAAAGATTTTACGATCGAACTCAAAATCGTCCTTATCAATCAATAGCATTCTCGGCATAGCCATGCTCACAGAATGGCTTACCATTTCTATTTCCGTTCTGTTCCCCTGCTGATTAAAAATAGCTTTATGCCCATATAACATCCTTATGGGAGTAAATAGTTGCATAAAGACGCTCTTCTGACTAATATCATCAAATTGTTTTGCCGTCGTCTCAGATTGATATCTATCGTACTCGATAATGTTTTCGGTAGGAGGATGTAATTCTTTTATTTCAGGAATGGATCTTATATTTTGTAGATAATTTTCAATTTCTTCAGCCATCCTATCCAGTTCTATTTGATTATAAGGGTTTAAATTATTCTTCCATTTAATAATATTTTCTTTTTGATGAGGATAGTTTATAAGAATGAAATGATAAATCAGATTTGCAATATTACCGGCCTCTGCTTCAGTTGAAGCCTCCATGAGATGTATAAGAAAATGTAACAACATCTCAGGATATGTAAATAGGCAACTAACTGCCTTATGTGCTATAAAAGTTTTCAGATATCCACAATCTGAATCAACTAAATCGAAGTTAGGTTGAATCAATCTGGCATCATTAAGTATAAAAAAATCTCTCGTTGCTAAAGCAATTTCAGAACTATCTGATGAGAGCCAACGTGTGATAATTTTTTGAAAAAGTTCAATATCATCCTCTATATGGTGCTTAATGTCAAACGATTTAATTTTAACACCATTTTCTATATGAAACTCTATAAGCTCTAAGTAGTCTTTTAATAGCTCATCTTGATTTGTGGTTGGAAATGCCATTCCAATATATTTAATCGTCCCCAACTCTGAAGCTAACTTATTTTTGAGAAAGTTATAGACTTTTCGAGTTAGATTGAAATATTGATAATCGTTAATTTTTTCAGACTTTCTATGAAAAAATAACAACGTTGCAAGATTGTAAAAAGTAATTTTACCACTCTTTGCAATGATATTTTGAAGAAATATCTCAGACGTGTTATCAAAGTATGCGGGGTTTAAAAATAGTAGGGTTAGATAAGAATGTAATATACTGGATAGAACTGTATCATTGGCTTCTTTTTCTCCCAGTAACTCTAATTTTTTGATACTAGTTTTCAGGCAAGTTTCACTAGGGTATGTGAATTTCCCTAGCAAATAAATAGCTCTAGATTTAATATCATTATCGGTAGAATCTAAAAACTTTTGATTAATATTAAAATATTTATCGAAGTCTGAATTAGATCCGACCAAAATAATTGCGCCTAAAAACTCTTTATATAGAATCGGGTTCTCTTGAAAAACCTCGAAAACTTGCTCTAATAAATCCTTATCACTTTTAAGTTTTTGTTGAAATTTTCCTAATATAGAGTGAGAAGCTAGGTCATTGCCAGCTTCCTTTATTAGGTGTTCTATGCATTTCAAAGATTCTGAAATGTATTTGATGTCAATCAGAGCCAGCATATCTTCTAAAATATGTCTAGTCATCCAAAAATCTATTCTACCTGCTTCATTATTAAGCTGAATAAATTCTTTAAATAAGTTAATTTTTTCTAAATTATGAAGTTCTACTAAAATTGAAAAAAGTTCTTGTTTTTTATCAAAATTTTTTTTATAAAAATCATAAATGCATTCAAGGAAGAATCCATTTTCTACAGAATCTAAAATCTTCGACTGTAAATCTTTCTGCTTTGCCATAATCTTCTCTAAAAAATTAACTAACTTAATTTGAATTATTCCATCTAATGCGTAATGATTATTTTTGTATTAATCTTTGAAGTTTGGTATCAAATCTATAATTAACAATCTCTCCACTGACAATTAACTGGATAGCTTCTTCAATCACATTTTTGGGTACAACAAACCATTCCCGAGGATTTACTCGTAGATTATCTTTGGTATCAAATTCAATATCTAAACAAGCAGAAGCAAATACCCTATGAGTTAACTGCTCAAATTTTTTAGCATTCAAATTATAAATTTGATAAGTTTCTACAATTGCTACATCATCATAAAGATATGCCGCTTCATTTTTAGCATTCTTAATACGCTCTTTAACTGGCGTGCTAGAAAAGCCTATTTTATAAAGATTTTTAATATCTTTAATTTCTGGTCGCTGAGACTTTGATTTTAAAATGTATATCCAACCTGAGCATTTATCTTCATCATTTATGTTTTCGGTAGTATCGAAAACATCTAATTGTTCTGCTCTATCCAGTTCAGAGACCATCTTTGCGCCTCCGTTATAGATTGCTTTACTTACAGAACGATAATACATATTGCTGACAGTACCATTTTCAAAAATAGTTCTAGTTCTGCCATCCTTTCTATTTATTATGGAGCTTCTTAAATTGGAATCTTTACGGCTAACCTCGGTACTTTCCAAGTAAATCATGACCCCGTCAATGAAATAAAATCTACCAGCTTCCAGCTCATTATCAACATTTTTGAACTCTATTATCTTTCTTTTACCATCCTTAATTTCTTGATGTACTTTATGAAACATTTTTTCGTAGGGAGCAAACTCTCTGTCACCCAGTGGTTTGCGTTTTGCCATAAAGTCGGTTTTGGCTCTATCTTCTTCTTTGGGGATATGACGATATTTAAAAATAGACAGGTCATCTGATGTATCTAGAATCCCTGAATTATCATTTAGAACATTATCTAATGTGGGCGTGTTGATTTCTACACGACCTAACAGATTGTGTCTATCAAATGGTTTTAGTATCTTTTTGATATTGTCGTCATTGCGAACTTTTTTAAGTCTAGCCATCAAAGAGTATTCAGACATACTACCTTGACTTGGCTCACGATGATTGCTATCAAGGAAGACATTAATTTCTTCGAACTCATCAATTAGGCGGTCTTCATCAGTTTTGACTTGTGTAGCCTTAGCTTTGGCATCCAAAATACCAAATGTGTCATCATTCAATATATCATCTATCGTTAATTTTTTATCTGACATAATAAATTATCCTTAATTTTCATCCATTTGACGTTTACGTTTTAGCTCTCTTAAAAATACGATAGCTTCTGCCATTCGCTTTTCTTTTGGGTCAAATGACTGTAAATTAGGTAACTCACCTGTTCGTTCACGATATTCAACTATTTTAGGCCAAAGTAACAGTGCTTCTTCTTCGGTCATTTCTACTTTGATAGATTGAATGTGGTCATCAATTAATTTTAGTGTTTTGGTTGTAATCGCCTTGGATAGTATCTCGAAAGCTTTTTGGAAAGGGTTGATTTGGTCAATCAAATCGATATGAATATCATCAATATTAACAAAGCTGTTTGCCATTCTGATAAACTTTTTATCAGCTTGTTCAACAATTTCACCATTTTTAACGACAGAATCAAGTACAACATGTTGTCTTACAGTCTCAACCTCTTCATCATTCAAGTCAGGATAGATTTCTTTAATAATTTTGGGAATTAGGACTTTATTAATAACTTCAGGCTCAACATTCCCAGGCATCGCCTTGAGCATGGTATTGTCTTGCAATATTTTGGCTTTTAAATCATTCAAATCCTGCTCAATAATATCTTTGGCACGTTGAGAGGTTGGTGTTTTAAATCCTCGGACACGAATAGTGTTCTCGTCATCATTTTTCTTATCGTTCTCAGCCTCATTCTCATCTTCAGATTTGAGTTTAAAGTTAAAGTTAGGGGCAAGTACCTGCTCCATTAGCAAAGACGCTGTAATCGCTTTTAGCATGTTATTTACGGCTATTTTGACCTCTGTTCCCTCTGCATTAGGTTCTGCTATCAAGTTGGTAAATTGAGCATGGGTTTTGTTTGAGCTATCTCGAGTTGCTCGACCGATAATTTGGATAATTTCAGTTAATGAGCCACGGTAACCAATTGTAAGTGCATGTTCACAAAATGGCCAGTCAAAACCCTCTTTTGCCATACCTAAAGCGATGATGATATCAATCGCATCCATATCATCCATCGCATGGGTACGCAAATAAGTTGATATTTTTTCTCGCTCTTTTAGCTCGTCATTGACCAAATCTGCAATCTTCAATGTTTTGCCAGTTTGGGCGTTTTTGACATAAATAACGCCTGTATCAGGGTCTTGGTAATCCACATCCCCTAGAACATCAATGATATGACCAACTTCTGCCATTTTATCTTTGGATGATTCATTGGCATTAACGTTGGGAATATGAATGATAGTCTTTTTAGTGACATCAAGAATTTCTGCCAATGCTGATATGTCTTTATCAAATGGTTTTTTGAAATAGCGGCCAGTATAAAAGTGATAGCCAATACCTAATGATTTTAGATATTCATAGCCATTTAATTGTTGATAATAGTTATAAGTGACTTTGGTAAATTTAATTTCATCTTCAGGCAATAATACTGGTACGTTATCACCTCTAAAGTATGAACCTGTCATAGCGACAATATGAGCATTTGATTTTGCCATGATATTTTTCATGACTTCGCCAAGTCGGTTATCGCCGTCAGCTGAGACATGATGAAATTCATCAATTGCAATCAGACAGTCATTAAATTGTTTTGCATCTAGTTCATCACAGGCGAATCGAAATGTGGCATGGGTGCAAATCAAGATTTTTTCATCAGAATCCAAGAATTCAAGGAATGCTGATACCTTACTTTTTTCTGAGCCTGATGTACAAAGATTGTAGTGAGGATTTGGTGTCCAATCAGCAAAAAAGCCATCTTTGGATAAAGCTGTCGCCTTGAAAGAAGCACCAATATTGCGTTCAGGCACTGCAACAATGACTTTTTTTATGCCTTGGTTTTGTAGTTTTTCAAGTGCAATAAACATCAAAGCTCGTGACTTACCTGATGCAGGTGGGGCTTTGATAAGTAGGTATTGGGCTGAGTTTGCTTTGAATGCAATTTGTTGCATTTCACGCATGCCGTGGTCATCAGTTTTTTTGCTTAAACCTGTTTGTTGATATTCGGCTTTAAAAAAGTCTGGCATTTTTTATCCTTTGAAAAGGTGAATTTTTGTATATCTAACAGATATATAATTTTCAAAATTTAATACAATAGAGATTATCAAAGACTCGTCATAGGATGGCGTGTCTTTGATACCTTTGTGGAATTTGGCAATATTGCTTTAAAAAAATTTTATTTTTTGCTTTTTGTTTCTTCTTCGCTAATCATTTTTTCATAGAGTTTAAAAAGATACTCTAGTCGCTCACTATCACTGTTAAATGGTTGTAAGCGGTAACATTTTTCGATGGCTTCATCGAGTGCTTGGTGAGCTTTTCTTAGGTCAGAGGGCATAGTTTGAGAGTTATACATCCACGCCAATGTTTTACCAGTATGATTAGCTCTAGCATCAAGAATATCAAATACATATTGAGCTAATAATTCTTCTTGTTTCTTGTCAATTTTTGGAAATGGAAAAGTGTTGTAGCATAGTTTTGCTGAATATCTATAGCGAGTTTCTAGCTTTCCACCAACTGCTCTAACCCAGACCATATGCATTTTTGAATGTAGTAGTCCAAAAAGCCAAGCCTGTGCATCATATACTATGTTTGTTGCATCAGATACAATGGTATCGCTACTGATATATGCCAATGGTATATACGTCCGACTCTCGGATGATACACGAGGTACAATAATACCATCAGTCTCTTTAAATGATATTTGTCTAAAACAGTAGTCAAATTCCGCATAATCTCGTGTTGATTTTGCTTTGCTTTCAGAACGGAATTTATATAATTTCTCAGTTCTTGCTCTAATTGGAGGAATTTTTTTTGCAACAGTTTTATCTTTTTCTGCTATCCATAAGCAATACCTAGAATTACCATTAATAAAATCATCTGCACTTGTAAATTTTTTAACAAATTTCCTAGCTTCAGGGTAATCACTGATTAAATCTGCCATTTCCTGTTCATTCAAAATTAAATTTCCATCATCAGAAGGTTTATTTCCCATGACTAGAGAGGGAAATCCTTTTTGAGGTTTTGTTCTTGGCAGGACAATAGTGTTTGTATCTTTTATGAGATAAGGACTAATACTTTTTACAGTTTCTACATGAGTTTCATCAAACAAAAGTACTTTTGATACTTTTGAATATGAAAGTCCAATGATAGCAACCGTTACACCTGCATTACCTTTCGCATTATTTCTCCACTTAAAAGACTTAACAGCAAAATGAATAAAAACATTTAGTTTAAATATTCTGCTCCATAAGATAGGCACTTGTACGCCTTGTGTGATAGAGTTTGTAGTAACAAAAGCAACTTTAGCTTGAGTATTTTCAATATATTTTGCAGCAAGTAAAAACCAAGTTCCGATGTAATCTAATCTATCAAGAGTTGTAGTTCCAAATACCCTGTGCATTTCATCACGTTGCTCATCTGAATGTAAATTACTTCCTAAATAAGGAGGGTTTCCAATAACGTAGATTTCATCTGTATCCTTTATTGGACAAACTTTCTTCCAACTTACTCTAGTAGCATTTCCTTGCTGAATATTACCAACCGACTTTAAAGGCAGTATCGAAGCTACTTCTGCATACTCAAACAGTTGCTCCTCAAATATGATATTCATTTGATGTTCAGCAAGCCATAGCGATAAAATCGCCACTTCATGAGCAAAATCATCAATCTCAATACCATAAAATTGAGAAATATTAATCTGTGAGGCAAAAGCATTGGGCATAGCATCATTTGAAAGCTCAATAATTTTCTTGATAATTTCAATCTCAAGCACTCGAAGCTCTTTGTAAGTAATAATCAAAAAATTTCCGCTACCACAGGCAGGGTCAAAGAACTTGGCATTTGCAATACGATTTTGTAGCTTAAAAAGCTGATTAATCGTATTTGCTTTCTCAAGCTCTTCATAAAACTCATCAAGAAACAAAGGCTTGATAAGCTTTAATATGTTTGGTACAGACGTATAGTGTTGCCCAAGCTTACTTCTATCCACGCCAGTCGTTACAGCTTGAATCATTGAGCCGAAAATATCAGGATTGATATTTTTCCATTGCAATTCGCCAAGCTCCACCAAGATTTTGCGTGCTTTTGCAGAAAATTTTGGTGATGAAATCTTATCTTGAAACAAGCCCCCATTGACATAAGGGAATTTAGCCAAAAACTCAGGTAAGCCTGTTGTATCTTGGGAATCCAATCTGGCAAATAGCTTATCCAAAAATACATGGGTATCCTTACCGCTGTCATCAGTATGTTGAACTAATGTATTGGTAAAAATACTATCATCAGGGAAAATACCTGTATCTTCAGCAAAAAAACAAAATAGCAACCGTGATAAAAATACATTCAAATGATGAATTTGTTCTTTTGACTGATAGATATCAGGATTTTCTTCAATCAAATGGTCATATAGTGTTGCCATTTTATAAGCAGCATTTCTATCTGCCTCATTATCATTGGCTGAATGATAAACCTCACTTCCTGCAAGCGGTAGAAAAAAGTCATAGCGCTTCGGCAATTCCTTCAACTCAATATCTAATGTCTTGCCAAGCTTAAGATCTTTAGCAACTAAACTCTTAAAATCAGTCATAATAGCAAAGCGTGGGCTATGCTTTAGTATGCCTGCATCTTGTGCAATGTCATCAATGGCGTTTAAAAGATTATTTTCATCTTCAATACGAAATATGATTTTTTTGGCATATAGCACTTCATCTTCTCGTTTGGAGCGATTTTGGTCACCTTTTTTTAGACGAGTGACTACGGATTTACTGATGTCATAGGCAATCAAAAATTCATAGATAAATTCATCTTTGTTTAAATTGGCTATGATTTTCTCAAGGTTATTTTCAATTTTGTGGCTACTCATGGGATTACCTTGTAATAAAATGTGTTATGTGCTGTCTAAAGTTGATTTAGGGCAATTTCAATACGTTGAGACCAGTTATCGATCATGGCTTCATCATCAGAGGTTGTGTTATAAAAATCTTTAGGGTGACTAAGATTGACTTTTCTACCAAAATTAATTGTCGGCCAGCCTAATGATTTTTTAACAATACCTTGTAAGAAGTCTAATGGCACTCTTTCGAAATTTTCATCATCAAGAGCCACAATAAGTGTTGATAGTCTTTTCTTTTTTCTAACATAATCACTTGTATCAATTTCAAATAAAGCAAATTTTTGTCCATTAAAGCTAAACTTTGCCTGTAAAATATTTCGTTCATTACCGTTTGATTTCATGTAGAGGCGATATCTAGGAACATATGGTAATTTTAGATAATCGTAACTAAAGTCTTCTAAGTTAAGCCTTTTAAGAGAATTCAACAGAGTTTCAAAATTTTGTCGATATAAGGAATCTTTATTTGATTTATCATCTGTATTATCAAATTCCCCTTTTCTAACTGTGCCCAATATAGTTGCTTCACCAGTTGCAACCGTAGTAATAAACCCATCCATTTCAGTGTTGTTATTTGCACTAGTAGATTTGATAACTGATTCATTAACAACTTTTTTTGGCTTTATTATGGATGAAATGGGTTGTAAGAACTCAAACATAACTTTTGGTGTGTCAATAATCTGAGGTTTTAAGTCTGAATTTGCATTTTCAATCTCATTGATTGTTATGAATTTATTGTTACTGCTGATGCCCTTATCTTTACCCACCTTACTAACGGATATATTTTCTTCAACAAATATATCTCCATGAAATTCGATAGGCTTTGTTATGCCTGATTCTAATTGACGTAATCCCGTAATTTCATGCACATAAAAAGTATCTTGCTGTGAAAATACACCTCTTACTTGGATAGTAAAATTCTGTAAGCTTGGAGGTTCAAAATCAAAATTCCATTTATACCAAACACCGTCTTGAGACTTATTTAGGTTGAAGTTTTTGTAGATACTTTCATAGCTTTGGCGGATCATGGGATTTAGCAGAATCCAAGACAGATAGCTACGAAAACTTGATGATGCGAACGATGCTTTAGGAATACTGCAATAGGGCAGTACACTGATTGTGTATTTGTCATCAAACTCATCTATGGAAAAATCTCTTTCAAAAGCCCTCTCCTCGAGACTCGATAAAGCTAGATAGGCATTATGAAAGAATAATACTCTTGCTAACTCTAGCTTAGGTATCCGAACTTTTATTAATTTTGTAATATTATTTAATTCAACAAATGAATCAAAGTCATAGTATTTCTTATTATGAGTTCTGCCTTCATTGTTTTTATTGTAGTTGCTTAGGTTTAAATCATTAAGTAATAAAGTTTTCTGAATAAAATCACTATTATCGATGGTTCTATTCAAAATTCTGCCAACTGCTAAAATTGGAGCATTGCTGAATCTTAGTCGAGTGAAATTCTCGTCATTTGTTGCATTAAAACAAGGTTGATAATTAAGCCCTAAATACCACTCTTTCCAGCTATTCTTTTTTTTAATAACGTTGTCAATCTGTGTCACCAAAGAGTTTTCAGGTAAATTATTAAAATTCATTTGTCTTGTCCATGGATTGTTTTATTTAGTATTTTATTTCTAATTGCAAAATTAAATCTTTTGGCTGCTTCTGTCATCTTTTCTTTACTAAGACCTGCCTCTCTCAATATAATCCATTCTGATAACGATTCTTGGTTGGTTATTCTACCAATATAGATACTATTAAGACGGCAAATTTGATATTCTGAAATATCCTCAGAATAACGATTGAAAAAAGCCGTGACAAGCGGAAGTTTCGAAAGATTTTTCTCGATAAACGATGATTTTTGGGTGTTTTTTAGCCAAAAATTTCTTGAACGTCTAGAGCCGTAATTATCATAAATAACTGAGTTTTTGAACATCAAAAGTTCTTTCACAAACTTTTTATCTCGCTTTTCCCAGTCATAAATATTATTAGTACTAATATGTTTGTTTTGATATTTTTTATGTTCTTTGATAAGCCATTCTTTATCATTACGGTATAGCCAAGAGTATAGAGCTTTATTTAAAGTCCTTGCCTGCTTAATTTGGAAATTATTTTCCGCAAGAATTGCCAACCATTGATCCTGTTTAACCGGAATTTCCAGCACGATATTTTGTGGAATTTCTTTTTGATTATTAACCGCTTTTTTCTTTAGATGTTTGACTGTATTAAAAATCTCATCAAAATTCCATACCTTTCCCCAAAAAGCCTCAATCACGAGAATATGCTCAAGATAGCTAAAACTCTTGCGATGCTTGCGAAAAATTGAAACTAACCAATTATTACTGGATTCCAAGTCGCCTAAGTTAAAACGTTTTAACAATCTGACATCCCAACGATTAAGAAATTTTTCGCGAATTCTTTCATAAATAATCTGGGTCTTGCCTCTGAGGCAATCATTTAATAAAGCTTCACCGTATCTATTAGCCTGTTCTTCAATACAAATTGGACAATAACGAGCTTTTGATAAAACTGGTAATCGAGAAGCATTGAGCCCGCTTGCTAAGTGAACTGAACCTTGTGAAGCATTTTTCATCCAATTGATACATTTTAATCTTCGCTCATTGGGTAAGAAAGGGGAGTAAATAGGAAACAAGGTATGCTTGTAGATTAATGTTTGTATATCATATTGATTTGATTTATATAGTTGTACTACGGATGATAAATGACAGGGCATGTCAAATGTTGCAATAACTTTTCGATTATTGAAAACTTCATCTAATAATTGCTTGGGACTAACAATGCCCGCTCTTATGCCCGCTCTTGCAATAGTGCTGTATATTAATTCATCAGTATAGGGCAATGGAAAATTCAACATGAGATACTTATCCTGCCATCAAAAACTGGTCAAAATCAAAAATGATATTGGTGTGCGTTTTCAGGTAGTCATAGAAATTTTCATTATCTGGCTTTTCAGAAAATAAGAATCTCAAGTCATCATTAGAGAGAGTTTGCCAATCTTTTTGACGAATAGCTTTGGTTTTATGAGAGGGCTTGGATTTCTCAATTCTCTGTGATTTTGAAGAATTAGTATCATGTTGTTGTTCGGATGATTTATCGCTCATCAATACATTAATTGCAAGCATCATAGCCTTTTGGCTATCTAAATTGGGGTTATCTTCAAATAATTGAGTAATAACCTTGGGTAGTAATTCAGAATTAAAGCCAGCGTGTTTTAATAAACGATGAAGGCGAATGCTGGGCTCATGCCCTTGATAGCAAACCTCATCATCAACTTCCTCAATCTTTTGAGTCATTTTTTCTTGAAAATGCAAGATTTTCTTGTCTATATCAGGAATTACCAGATCTGAATACTCTGCAATACGATTTGGAATACCTGACTTCAATGCTTCAATCATGGGATGGATAGTCTTTAGGTCTTCTTTATAGGTCTTTTCTAACACTTTCACAGTAATACGCTCAAGCCCTGAATCTATTGCACGAAATTGAGCGAGAACAAATAATTTGACAACAATATCAAGAATGCCTTGTGATAATTCATACCATTTATTTCTGATCTCATCTGATAACGTAATGTCGGCATTTTTAAGACATTGATATCTCCATAATTTGTCAGTAAAAGCATTCCATTCGGATTTTATTACTTTTCCGTCAGATGTGACAGTATTTCCAACTTGCTTCATTTGCTCCCAAAAAATTGAGCCAAGACCAGCACCACGTCTTGCAGACCGAAAATCTCCTTCGAAAATAAATCTCGCTTTAGGTGTGCCAATCATTACCACGGGTAAATTAACCGTATTTACCAGGGTTACGAAAAAGTTTAGCATTTTTTCCGCACCTCCTGACTTACTTATGCTCAAATGCTGAATTTCATCAATAATCAGCATTCCAATGGCGTGATGATTGGCTAGCTGCCCCATCAGCGGCATTAGTGTTTCAATGCCATATCTTTTTTGCCCATACTTTTTTTCATAATTTGTATCTAGTACTTTATCAATTGCTCTGAAGAAGTGCATGCACAAACTTTTCAGTGAGCCGTCATGCGGACAATCAATTTTCAAATAGACGATTTGAGTAAAGTTATAGTTTGGATGATAAATACATTGTGGATAAGTAGCTAAAATTCGGTTTATCGTTGTTGTTTTACCACTTCCTGAGCATCCTATAAATGCTAAACTACTTGCCGTTGATTCCCTTTCTGTGAATGAAAGACCTGGCATTTTTCCATTTTGGACAGCTTGATAGCCTTCTTGTAATTTTTTTATCAGGCTATTATCAGTTATATTTCTGCCAACGTAGCCCTCCCTTAAGAGAATAGAAAGCTTATTTTCAAGCTGGATATGACGAGCAATTGGTTGAAAAAAATTATGCATCAGCCCTACAAGTATGTGAGAGCGAAGTGAGGCTGAAGCATTTTTATCACTCTCTGAAAACTCAACCTTTCCACTTAATGCATTAATTAAGCTTTGAGGTTCAAGTATTGGTGGTAAAGCTTCTATAAATGGATTGTTCTTATATCTGTCAATCTGACCCTCAGAATAACGGGCTTCTAAAATCGACATATTATTCATCCTCATATAATAAGTTGCTGTAAATTGGGTTATCCAGTGCTAACTCTTCACTATTTTGTTGTTCGTTTGTATTAGCATTAACAAGTTTTAGCTCTGAAATTTTTTTTTCTAATTACCTCTTGTTTGATAGCATCCCTCTCTTTGGCTCTTTCAGCACTCCTATTTCGTTTAATATGTCCAATCCGATTTTTTTTTTGGTCTCTTTATTTGAGTTTTTAAGTTTTTTAGCACGTTCAAGAATTTCAAGATTTTGGTTTTCCAATTCAGCAAGGGCTAAGCTGCTTTTAATCGATTGCTTGGTAGTTGTATTTTTCTGAATGGCTTGTATTTGCCAAATTTCCCACCAGCTACAATCCTTAAACTCTCTTGAGCGGTCACTTAGTGTTGCCTCCCAATAATTGAGACTATTGTCTTCATAAAAAATAAACACTTTCGAAGCGTCAGATGGTTCATATCCAACCTGAAATGACTTTGGGCGATTTACTGAATTTTTGCGGTGTAACCAGCCCTTTTCTGTGATTTCTTTACATTGATAATAAACACCGAAAACTTTTAATCCTAAATCAGAAAGCGTGGCTTTTTGTCTCGGTAATAAAGCCACTGATAGCAGATCGTCATCAACAGTTCTGAGTTTTCCAGTTCTATTTTGTATGCCCCAATTCCAAATCTCAATTGGAATTAAAGGCATATCGGCCGGCATATCGGCTTCTCTATCATATTTCACTAGTTGTTGTGTGTTATTATGAATCAGGATTGAATTAATAATAATTTTGGTAAAATCACTAATTGTTAATGTAGCATCGAGACGATAATCATGACCACCTCTGCGGACCTCTTTAATACCTTGAACTAAGCCATTATTTGCAGTAAAAGGCTTAAAGCTTGCCTGTATCGTTCTAAAATATCGTTCAACGATGCCTTTCATATCGCCACGATAAGCAGGTGCATTCTCAATTCTGATAGAAAAGTTTTTTTCCAAGACTTCTACTTGGCTCCCTAACAACTCACCTCTATCAGCTAGAATGGCTTCGGGCAGGCCAATACAAGGCCAGTCTTCACTTGAAATTTCGATATCAAATTTTTTACAAATTTCGGTTTTATCAATAACCGAATTTTTAAACGCTTGTATAGCTGTAGTATAAGAGGGATTCTCAAATCCAATGTAAAAACCTGTAATCATGCAAGAAAAAACATCAACCACCAAATAAACAATTGGTCTGCCAACTATGCCTTGTCTATCAGAATCAGATAATAAATAAATATCCGCAATCGTAGCATCAATTTCATATTTAGAACCAGTTCCTAAAATATGAGTATTTACTGTTGATTTTAGTTGGCGAATATCTTTGTTGTATATTTTTTTATCAGTACGGCTAATTAATTTGTCAGATTGACTGTATTCTTTATTATAAAAATATTTAAACTGCCAGATGGTGGGTATATTGCTGTCATCCGCATTTGGATTAAGTGATTTGTACCTTAATAGAAACATTCGATAAGCAAATGCAATGCTATGTTTATTTTTATCAAGTAAATATTGACTGATGATCAAATTAAATAATTTTTTAATTTGATCATCAATTACAACACCGGTATTATCAGAATATATTCTAGGTCTACCTAATTTCTTAACACCGATCTTTCTTTCAGTACCATCCTTAGGTTTATTGCTATAACTCGGCAATAAGGCGTTGGGTATTTGTCCTTTTTGCCAAAAATTCCGTAAATGTCTATAAATTGTTTGTTTCGTTGTTTTTTGCGTGGCTAAAATCTCATTAATTAACTCACCACGGATTTGAGGTTTATAATATTCATCATGATCAATGATCCGCTTTATTAATTGAAAATTGGCATCTCTTTTAGATATTTTCTTATCATCTTTTTCAATATAAGAAATAATATTTTTAAAAGGGTCTTCTTCAATATAGCATACGCCTTCTTCAATTAATCTTTTTAATAAAGAATATTCAATGAATTCAGGAAGAGCAGATTTTGAATTAATATTTATCCATACGTAGCCTGTAGTGACTACACTTAAAATTCTAAATTTCTCTTCTTTATAATAGCAATACACATCATTGATTCTAAGCAACTTTCATCTCCTCAATGATACAATTGTGATACTGCTCTTTAACAGGGACTATGTCTAAACAAAGGATTTTTTTATAATCTTTTCTAATATCAAAGCTCATGTAGTTACAGGTTAATAGTGCTTTTATCTGACTAAGACTTGTGCCAATGTCATTATTATTAGCCATATCACATTTTTTACAAAACTCTATTAAAGTTAAGTTTTCATAATTTGATAATTGATTGGCATAATACTCAAATAAATCAAATGACAAATGGGTTGAGTTTGAATTTTTTGCTGGATATAGCCATTTAATATTATTTAATACGGTTTTAGGTATATCAAGCTCAGTAACAATACAAAAATCGATTTCTTTTTTCTTCCAAAATCTTCTTTCTAATTCAATTTTTTCAATAGTTCTAATGTCCTCCAAGTCCTTTGAGTATTTTGCTTGTATTGCAAGTTGTGCAATGCTTGGACGGTTACTTTTATAGAAAGTAATATAAAAATCAGAGGTCATTACTTTATTATTTCCATCTTTTGTGGGATGTTTAATTCCTGCTTCATTAGCAATTAACAGCGTTTCGTCCAAATTTAGTTCAATTTGCTCATTTATTTCAAGAACATTTTCATTCCACTCAAATAATAAAAACACAGCTAATTCTAGGTCTGAAAACAAATGATGAGATCGTCCAGTTTTATGCCCAAACACACGATGTGAACGACCTATTGATGATATATCATTCACTTTAATGTAAGGTTTATATTTCTTTTGATCTGTGATGGGCATAAAAAAAACTCCTGTTAATCTATAAAGAAGAATAACAGAAGTAAAAGTGCTAATCAATAGTATGATACATAATTACTCAGTATGATGGGTAATTACTTAGTATGATACTTAATTACTCAATCACATCTACGCACAATATTTTATCCTGTTCTACTCAACTGTGACTGACTTGGCAAGATTTCTGGGCTTATCCACATCCGTGCCTTTGACCAGTGCCACATGATATGCCAATAATTGTACAGGGATGGTATGCA
>ERZ1023241.181-NODE-181-length-17939-cov-26.730318_pt1 | contig 17939 bp, 16 predicted proteins | sample MGYA00380455_ERZ1023241 | MGnify/ENA primary metagenome ERZ1023241 (study PRJEB33173, sample SAMEA4830304) | metagenome | study: EMG produced TPA metagenomics assembly of the PRJEB25223 data set...
TTGGATCCGTATGCCTATTTAAGTGATGTGCTGAAAAGGCTGCCGACGCATAAAGTGACCCAGATTGAAGAGTTACTGCCACACTGCTGGCAACCTAAATCGAATTAAAAATTGGTATGGGATTCAGCGGACGCTTACAAATGATGCCCCAAGTTACGGTAATTAAACTGAGTGCGACAAACTGGGCGGCACTGCCCATATCCTTAGCATTTTTGGATAACTCATGCTGTTCTAGGGAAATACGATCCACTACTGCCTCAATTGCTGAGTTAATCAGTTCAACAATCAGTGCTAGCAGGCACACAGCCACCATGAGTGCTTGCTCAGCTAGACTCTGTGATATCCAAAAACTAAGAGGAATCAAAATCAGGTTAATCAGCACGATCTGCCGAAAGGCTGCTTCAGTTCGGAAGGCTGTTTTAAGGCCGGTCGCGGAATAACGAGTAGCATTGAAAATACGTTGTGTTCCGGAAGTACCTTTGTAGAGTGAACGATCGGGGGACATAGAAGTGATTCAGTTAAGACGAGATTTGATTAATTTAAATTTTCAACCTTAAAACTCCCTTAAAAATGGATGTTTATTTGATTGTTTTGGCGCAAAAAATGGCTTAACCCACTTCAATGGTTTTTAATGTCTTGAAATGCTCTAAGGTATCCCTCATTACACATCTTCTTAAAAATCATCAAAAGTACTAATATCATGATTAGACTTCTTGCGTTAGTCAAAATTTAAACAGCCCAGAGCTACATTTTATAAGGTTTTAGCCAATTTAAAAATTAGGTAAAACGATACTTTCGCAAGAGGTCTATTGTTCAAGGAGTAGGTCAGCTATTTGGTTAAGGTACTCGAGTATTTTTGTCATTCAGAATCGACTCATTAATCCTTTGTTTTTCCCTGTCATTTTCTATCTTAATGGCTAAAGCTAATATAATTATTATGATAAGAATGCTTATTTTGCCCTTCATTTGTATACTTCTATTAGAAATAACTTAATAAATATTAGCATCTCAGCTCGAGATCTTAAAGTAGGATTCAAACCATATTTTAAATCGAGTCACTTTGCACTTAATGCAATACGATTCTTGAAAAATTCTAATAATTAAAAATTTAATCAAACGAGTGATTTGAAAGTCAAAAGATTTAAAAATTCTACAGCATAAACTTGAATAATGCGATGATCTCGAACGTCTTGCAGAACTGCAAGACGTTGAATTTCCTTGTCAGACATAGTGATCAACATCTCTAATTTATATCCAGTCCATGATGGTAAAAACCATCATAAACTAGACATTTTTATTGGTGAGAATATAGACACTTTAAATGGTTTCTAACAAACGAAATTTCGTATAATATTGATTATGTTAAATAGACGAATTTCGGTATTAAATTCATTAATATTGATATAAATTAAATTATACATTATGTGTTGTCAATTTCTTCTTAAAAAATAGAGTTTTCCAATCACTATTATGAGAATGAGTTTGTAAATACAGACTCATTTCCTATCGCTATAAATATTAAAAATAGCTACATAGAGTTTATCTCTAGCTTATTCAAATTTGTCTTTGAAATTAGGCGTTACTACGGATGAACAATAATTTTTACAGCAGACTCATTATTATGAATCAATGTTTCAAAGCCTTTAGAAACAAGATCATCTAATGCAATCCGTTGGGTAATAAAAGGTTCTAGATTAATCTTACCTTGCTCAACCAAACGAATAGTTTCCTGATGGTCATTGACGTAAGCTATCGTGCCACGAATGTCTAGTTCTTTCATCACTACACTATGTACATTAATCGTGGCAGGATGGCTCCAAATAGAAACAATTACAACGACACCCGTTGGTTTCATCGCTGCGACGAGTGTATCCATAACTTTATTCACACTACTACACTCAAAAGCAACATCTACACCGCGGTCTTGAGTAATTTTCATTACTTCATTTACCACATCAACCTGAGATGGATCCAATACATAATCGGCAACACCAGCCTCTATCGCTTTTTCTTTACGTTTTGCACTCAGTTCAGTGATGATAACCGTAAGACCTTTGGCCTTTAAAATGGCTGATAAAAGTAGGCCTATTGGGCCTGCTCCACCAACCAGTGCGATATCACCAGCTTTTGCACCACTTCTGACATAGGCATGATGACCGACAGATAAAGGTTCTATCAATGCTGCTTGGTCTAAAGGAATATCATTTGAAATAGGATGTACCCAACGCCGCTGAACTGCAATTTTTTCAGAAAGACCACCACCGCGTCCGCCTAAACCAATAAAGTTCATATTTTTTGATAAATGATACTTATCATTGGGGCCAGTCGGGACATCATCCGCAATAATATAGGGTTCAACTACGACATGTTGTCCAATTTGGATATCGTCTACACCCTCACCAACTGCATAAACTACGCCTGAAAATTCATGTCCCATTGTTACAGGTGCAGATTCTCCCGAAATTGGATGTGGATGACCACAAGGTGGAATAAAAATAGGGCCTTCCATGAATTCATGTAAATCTGTACCGCAAATACCGCACCATGCAACTTGAATTCCAACTGTGCCTGGAAGTACTTTCGGTTCAGGGATATCTTCAATTCGAATATCCCCTCGGTCATAAAAACGAGCTGCTTTCATTGTGTATTCCTTATGTTGATATTAACGGTAAACCATTCCACCATCTGTCAAAATAGACTGACCTGTAATATAGTTTGCATCCTCGCTGGCTAAAAATGCAACTAATGCAGCCACGTCATCTGGTGTTTCAGCACGTCCTAAAGCAATACCATCTACATATTTTTTATACGTTTGACCAATTGGTGCACCTGTAATTTCAGAGAACCGCTGATCTATTTCGACCCACATGTCTGTACCAACAACACCCGGACAATAACTATTTACAGTAATTTTAGCACTGGCATATTCTTTAGCCGCAGCTTGCGTCAATGCACGAACTGCAAATTTAGTTGCCGAATAAACACCGAGCAAAGCAAAACCTTCATGACCTGCTATTGAGCATGCATTAATAATTTTTCCAGCCTGTTGGCGTTGTTTAAATTTATTTGCTGCGGCTTGAATCCCCCAAAGTACACCACCGACATTGATGTTCATAATTTGGGTAAATTCACTCGGCGTTACTTCTGCCAAAGCTTTGACTTGTGCAATACCTGCATTATTAATCATGATATCAAAGCCATTAAGTGTCGATTCTGCATGATTAATAGCGTCACTGATTTGTATTGGATCTGAAATATCCGCAATAAATGTGGTGGCTTTTACGCCAAAGGCTTCAACCTCTTGTTGAACAGTATTTAACTTTTCTTGATGAAGATCGACCAAGGCAATATGTACACCTTCTTGTGCTAAACGTAAGGCAATACCACGTCCAATGCCTTGTGCCGCACCCGTAATTAAAGCAACTTTGTTGTTTAAACCTCTAGGCATGTTGCGACTCCTTAAATATGGATTGCACGTTGCATCGCCGACAAGACCGACTCATGCATCGCCTCAGACAAAGTAGGATGAGGGAAAATGACCTGCGCTAAGCTTTCATCCGTCGCTTCTAGGTATTTTGCGATGGCAAAACCCTGAATATGTTCGGTAACTTCATGTCCAACCATGTGAGCACCTAACAATTCACCCGTTTCCTGACTAAAAATAGTTTTAATGAATCCTGCGCTATCACCCAAAGCCAATGCCTTACCATTGGCTTGCAAAGGAAACTTACCCACATTGATATTCAAGCCCGCAGCTTTCGCTTTCTGTTCTGTCAAACCAATACTGGCCACTTGCGGATGGGTAAAAATACAGCCCGGAATTTGTGTACGATCTAAAGCATGTACATGATCTAAACCTGCAATTTTCTCCACACAAAGAATAGCCTCGTGACTGGCCTTGTGTGCCAAACACGGTGCGCCTGCAACATCGCCAATTGCATATACGCCCACAACATTGGTTTTGCACCATGAGTCGACTTTAATAAAACCATTCTCTAATTCGACACCTAAAGCTTCTAGGCCAAGATTTTCAGCATTTGGTTTCACGCCAATAGCTGAAAGCACCTTTTCAACAGTAATGATTTGTACACCTGTGGCAGTTTCAATATGACAATGTACTTGAGCCTGATCAGTTTCTATTTTTTTTACAGTCGCTTCGGTTAAAACCTGCATACCCTGCTGTTCAAATTGCTTTTGTACATACTTCGCAACTTCAATGTCTTCGCTAGGAAGAATCTGCTTTGCAATATCAACCAAGGTGACTTGGCAGCCTAAGTCTTGGTATAGGCTTGCAAACTCACTGCCTATAGCACCCGAACCAATGACCAGTAAAGATTTTGGTAATTGTTCTGGAACTAAAGCCTCTTTATAACTCCAGACCTGATGGCCATCTACAGGAATATGAGGCAAATTGGCCGCACGTGCGCCTGTTGCGACAATAATATGCGGTGCAGAAATCTGCTGTTTTTGACCATTCGCATCTGTAAGCTCTAATTGCTCTTTGGCAATAAACTGGGCTGCTGCGTTAAAAACAGTGATTTGATTTTTTTTCAATAGTTGACCGATACCTTGCACCAGTTGCTCAGAAACCTGTCTGCTATGATGGACCAGTTTTTGAATATCAAAATCAATCGCGTTAAGCGTAAAGCCAAACTGCCCTGCATGTTTGAACTGCTGCGCAAGCACAGCCCCGCTCAATAATGCCTTGGTTGGAATGCATCCCCAATTAAGACATACTCCGCCTAAGTGTTGTTTTTCAACGATTGCCGTTTTTAATCCCAGTTGCGCTGCGCGAATCGCAGCGACATATCCTCCAGGACCAGCACCAATAACCACAAGATCAAATTGTGTATCTGACATGACTATTCCTCCTACACCAAAATTAATGCAGGATTTTCGACAAACTGCTTAAATGCCGATAAGAATTGAGCACCCAACGCACCATCAATGACACGATGATCACAAGACAATGTTGCGGTCACCATTTCACGAACAACAATCTCATCATTTTCAACGACAGCACGTTTCTCTGCTGCACCTAAGGCTAGAATTGCACTTTGAGGCGGGTTAATAATGGCATCAAACTGTTGAATACCAAGCATGCCCAAATTGGAAATACTGAAACTGCCCCCTTGAAACTCATCAGGTACCAATTTTCCAGTTTTGGCACGTGTCGCCAGATCACGCATATCATTGGAAATTTGCGCCAAAGATTTACGGTTCGCTGCTTTAATAATTGGCGTGATCAGTCCATTTTCGATGGCTACAGCAACCGAAATATCAGCCTGTTCAAACTGTAAAATCTGCTGATTCTCTTCATCAAACTGAACATTAACTTGTGGAACTTTAATCAGTGCAGCAGCAGCAGCTTTAATCAGCATATCGTTAATGGACAGTTTGACTTGCGGTACAGTACTGTTAATTTGCTGACGCAAAACCTGAACCGACTCAACATTTAAGTCTATCGTTAAGCGAAAATGTGGTGCATTGCGTTTTGCCGCTTGTAGCCGTGCAGCGATTGCTTTACGCATACCATTCATAGCTACAGTGGTGAATTTTGCAGACTCTGTTGGATGCGCATACTCAGTATGTTGAGCTTGTACAGGATTTTCCCGTTGATATACAGCTTCAACATCTTCCTTACAGACTCGTCCACGTGAACCTGATGCACGACAATCATGCAAATTAATGCCCCATTGTTTTGCCAAACGGCGGGCAACAGGTGTCGCTAGAACATAACTGTCATCTGCTTTAGATTTCGCGGCTTTCGTGCTGGCTTGATGACGTACATCTGGCCAAGAACCACCAGCAGCTTGAACTGCGGCCTGAATATCTTGAACACTGATACGGCCTTCACGTCCAGAACCCGTAATCTGAGCCAAGTTTACATTATGCTTTTCAGCCAATTTCAAGGCATGTGGCGTTGCAAAAATATCATCGCTTTGTTGGTAGCCTTGTAACTCATCAGGAATAGAATATCCGCCCTGAGTCACCGCTTTTGATCCATTACCAACACTGTTCTGTTTAGGAGCAGCTTGTACTTTGGTTTCAACTTGAGCCACATCGACTTTTTCAGGAACCGCTGCTACCGCTTTATTTTCAGTTACAGCAGGTGTTCCACCTAAAGACTGTGCAAATGCTTCAACTTCTGCATCGGAAACTTGAGCGTCTGCACAAATTGCAATGATTCCACCTACGACCAGTGTGTCACCATCGTTAGCAATAATTTTTCGTAGCAGGCCATCAAAAGGTGCCTCCAATACATTGACGATTTTTGTGGTTTCAATTTCACAAATTTCCTGTCCTTTACTAAATTGGGTACCTTCCTGAATCAGCCATTGGGCAATCGTACCCTCTTCCATGGACAAACCCCATTTTGGGATTTCTAAAGTTTTAATTTCGCTCATCCTAAGCCTCCAACGTCTTGCGTACAGCCTGTTCGATGCGTTCTACACTAGGTAGCCATTCTTTTTCTAGTACTGGTGAAAATGGTACGGGTGAGTGTGGTGGAGTGACTAATTCGATTGGTGCTTTAAGATAATGAAAGCCTTTCTGGGCAATAAGCGCAGCCACATCATGTCCGAAACCACAACGTGCTGCTGATTCATCTACAATCACCACACGACCTGTTGAAGCTACTGACTCTAAAATGCCATCTTCGTCTAATGGTGAAATGGTCCTAGGGTCAACCACTTCAACCGAAATGCCTTCTTTTGCGAGCTTATCAGCGACTTCATTGGCACGATGCACCATCAAACTTAAGGCAATAATGGTGATATCTGTGCCTTCACGGGTGTAATTTGCGACACCAAAAGGAATAGTGTAGGACTCATCTGGCACTTCGCCCTTAATGTCGTACAACAACTTGTGTTCACAAAAGACTACTGGGTCGTCATCTCGAATGGCTTGAATCAACAACCCTTTTACATCATAGGCACTTGAAGGCACCACCACTTTTAAACCAGGCACTGAGGCAAACACGTTATATGGCGACTGAGAATGCTGCGCTGCTGCGGAAAAACCTGCACCAATCATGCCACGTACAACGAGTGGCGCTTTGGCTTTGCCGCCAAACATGTAGCGAAATTTAGCTGCTTGGTTATACAGCATGTCATAACACACGCCGTAAAAATCCATAAACATTAAATCTGCCACAGGTCTTAAACCCGTTGCAGCAGCACCTGCCGCCATACCAATAATCGCTGATTCTGTAATTGGAGTATCAATGACTCGTTCAGAACCAAATTCAGTCCATAAGCCTTTGGTTACACCAAGTACACCGCCAAAACCTTCCAGCTTATTATCATCGGTATTTTTACCACCATGTCCACCACGAACATCTTCACCGACCACAATGACACTTGGGTCTCGGCGCATTTCTAATTCAATTGCTTCTTTAATCGCGTTTCGATAACTTTTATTTGGCATTTTTCTACTATTCCTTTAGTAAGAGACGTATACATCGGTAAGTAACTGAGAAACTTCTGGGTACTTAGCTGCACGTGCCTTTGCAACGGCATCGTCTACATTGGCTTTAGACTGAGCGTCAATCGCATCGAGCTTGGCTTCGTCAATTTTGTCTTTGACTTTTTCGCGGAATATTTTCAATGGATCTTTATGTTCTTTGACATAATCCAGTTCTTCTTTAGAACGGATAAGCCCTGGATCACCTTCAAAATGTCCATAAAATCGGTTGGTTACCGTTTCAATCACACTCGGACCTTCACCACGGCGGGCACGTTCAATGGCTTTTTGTGCAACTTCATACACAGCAAAAAAGTCTGTTCCATCTACTTTTTCAGCGGGTAAGCCAAAACCTGCTGCTCGGCCTGCAATATCTTTACTGCCTACGGCATAATCATGTGCAGTACCTTCACCAAAACCGTTATTTTCAAAAACAAAAATGACAGGAAGCTTTAACACAACAGCCATATTAATGGCTTCAAAAGTTAAGCCCTGATTTGAACCGCCATCACCGGTAAAAGATAGACCAATCCCACCATTTTTGAGTGTTTTAGCACTTAAAGCTGCCCCAATAGCCAAAGGTGGACCACCACCCACAATACCGTTTGCACCGAGCATGCCTTTATCTAAGTCCGCAATGTGCATTGAGCCGCCTTTACCACGACACAAACCATCATCTTTGCCAAAAATTTCTAGCATCATGGCGTGAATGTCACAGCCCTTTGCAATACAATGTCCGTGACCACGATGTGTTGAGGTAATGAAGTCCTTATCTGTTAAATTTTCACAGATCCCTACGGCAACAGCTTCCTCACCGCTATAAAGATGGATGAAACCTGGGATATCACCTGTATTGTTTTCATCGTGAAGTCGATCCTCAAATTCACGAATGTCGCGCATTCTTTTGTATGCTGCTAGCAATTGCTCTTCCGTTAATTGCATATATTTATTCCTTATTAACTACGCTTAAAAGAAAATCCCAAATTGAATAACTGGATTTTTAAATCGTATATTTATATAAGAATATTTTTATTTAATTTCATATTAGACTAAAAAAATATAATGCATAAAAACATAAGATAAACATTAAAAACAATGGTTTATAAAATTAAGAAATTTGTAAATTTTTTAATATTATTCAGCTATATACAAAAACAAACCTTTAACCAACCTTTGTTTTATATGATAAGTTTTTTGCCCTGTTTTAATATTATTAATACATTTAAAGCAGCTTATTTAATATCAGGCTCAATATTAATTATTTTAAACGACGGAGTGTTTGAAATGGATTTAAATAACCCAGTATTAACTGGAAAGAAGCTACGTGGCGCTAAAAAAATGGCGCGTATTCCAATTAAAGTTGTTCCAACGGAAACGATACCGAAAAAGCCAGAATGGATCCGGACTAAAATTAGTCGACCTGAGGAAGTCCAAATCATTAAGGATTTATTAAGACAACAAAAACTACATACCGTTTGCGAAGAAGCAGCTTGTCCTAACTTGCCGCAATGTTTCGGTAGTGGAACAGCAACATTCATGATTATGGGAGATATCTGTACTCGACGCTGTCCATTCTGTGATGTCTCGCATGGCCGTCCTAATGCCTTAGATATTAACGAGCCACTGCATTTGGCTGAAACAGTGAAGAATCTAAACTTAAAGTATGTTGTGATTACTTCCGTTGACCGAGATGATTTAAAAGATGGCGGTGCACAGCATTTTGCAGATTGCATTCGAGAAATTCGTCAAACTAGTCCAGACACTTTGATTGAAGTTTTGGTTCCTGATTTTCGTGGTCGCGCAGATATTGCACTTAAAATTCTGAGCAAAAATCCACCTGATGTCTTTAATCACAATATTGAAACCGTGCCACGCCTGTATAAAGCCATGCGACCAGGCGCTGACTATCAGCATTCATGGAATTTACTTAAGAAATTTAAACACTACTGCCCTGATATCCCAACGAAATGTGGTTTGATGGTGGGTTTAGGAGAGATTGAAGCTGAGGTTATTGCGTTATTAAATGATTTGAAAGATTATCAAATTGATTATGTCACAATCGGCCAATACCTACAGCCATCCAAATCACACGCGCCAATTCATCGTTTTGTTACATTGCAAGAGTTTAAACATTATCAAACTCATGGAGAGCACTTAGAGTTTAAGAATATTTGGAGTGCACCATTAGTGCGATCGAGTTATTTTGCTGACCGCCAGTATTATGGTGAGGCTGTACCTGTGCCCTACGTGCGTGAATGACATTTTCATCATTTAAAGGATCCTATTTATCAACATAATGGTTACTTTTATTAACACTTCAGATAAAAATAGTCATTTCCAGTCCATAACAACACTTTTAAAGTAGCTAAAAGGCTGGTAAAACCCAAAAAAGGTTATTTAACGAATCCAAGAAAAAATGATTTGGTACACGTAAGAAAAGATTGAATGAGTATAGATCTGGAAATTGATTTCTGAAGTTTAAAGATATTACAGTCTAATCATAAAGGAATATGATATGAACCTGTTCAATACAGCACCAGCAAAAAAGCTGCAAACAACACATTTAATTAATCAGCATATTGTTCAGGCTGCACCCGTTTTGGCTTTGCCTCAAGAAGATCAGACTTCCCTATTCCGCCGCTCTATTCAGCATAATTATGCCGATTTATTAAGAATTGCTGATGATTCCGATATGGCAATTGGTCTTACAGATCACCATGGTACTCTGTTATGGACCTGGAGTAGTTCCGCGATGCTTTCTTCTGCTGAACAGGTACATTTTATTGAAGGTGGCCATTGGTCAACGCAGGCGGTTGGGACCAATGCGATTGGTATGACATTAAATAGCCAAACATCAAGTTGTGTATATTCTCATGAAAACCAAATGGACAGCGTTCGTGATTGGGTTTGTTATGCAGCACCTATCTGGGATCCGACTTCAGGTCAATTTCATGGCATTATCAATCTTTCCACAAAATATAAAAAACATACCCCTCTAGGCATTCTTGCTGTGGAACGCTGTGCAGACTTAATACAGCGAGCAATAAAATTTGAACAGAAAAATTTTTTATACATTAAAGCGCTAGGTTCGCCCTGGGTTCAATTTAATGGGCATACTTTGAACTTGACTCACCGTCAAATTGAAATACTTTGCATTTTAGCTTTGTATCCGTACGGGATTGGTTTAGAAGAGTTACACTATGCCCTTTATGGTGAGCGTAATGTCAGCCTAAAAACCCTAAAGGCTGAGCTTTCACAACTTCGTAGCCTATTACCTCATTCAATTGAGGCTCGGATTTATAGGCTTACCTGTGAAGTCCAATGTGATTTTTTACGTGCTGAACAATCATTAAATGCAAATCTTATTTCGAGTACATTCTCGCTATATAAAGGTAGCTTTTTATCTAAATCAGAAAGCCCTTTACTCAGTACTTGGAGACATTGTTTTGATGCCCGTTTAAGCCAGTTGATTTATCAAATAAAGGATACCGATCAATTATTACGGATTATTGGGCAAACACATGATCGTATTGATGCGGTACAGCGTTTATTAGAATTATTACCACAGGACAGCAACTACCGTAATTATTTTTCAAATCTGATTTAAATTTGATTTGTTGCTTCAACTCTAAAGTTTTATTGAATAAGGTTTTATTGTGTAGCAGATAGAAATTGTTCATCTAAAGATCTTTATTGTGTTTGAATTGGCCAGTTTGAAATAATGGCTCACTGAAAGCTCAGCCTGACCACCATCGACAATAACGATATTAAAATGTGATTTTAAGCATGTTGATTTAAATTTGCATAGTAGGTTCATAAACTTGCACAAGTAAAATTGCGGATTTTATTAAGATAACTATTTAATATTAATATTAATTATTTATTAAAAAAAATTATGAACTAGACTTTAGGTAAACATAAGTTAAACACATAACAAATGATAATAAATTCATTGATATAGATAAATGACTGAGAGCTTTAATTGCAAGTTTTCTTAAATTATTAAGCTAGATATAGCTGGCTAACTATTTGATTGAATGAATTAAAAATAATACCTTAACAGAATCGATCCGGTACTAACTTTGTACTGGTTGTTAGTACCTCATTGTAAATTTCCCTTCTCCATTCTTGTCTTTAAATTGACATCAAATCTTCATAGCTCTGTCATTTGTTAGTGTTGATATAAGCCAATAAATTTAAAAAGATTAAATGAGGATAAAATATGGCAGGGTTATCCATCTGGCATGTACTAATTTTTGCAATTGTAGTGATCTTACTGTTTGGTACTTCTAAACTAAAAAATCTAGGAAAAGATGTAGGGGGTGCAATCAAGGACTTTAAGAAATCTGTCCGTGAAGAAGAAGAAGCTGAGGCAGCTCAACTTCAGTACCCTCGAACGATTGATGCGAAAGTTAAAGCCAGTGAGAGTTCAATCAAGAATTGAGGTATTGCTATGCTCAATATTGGAATGACTGAGCTGTTGGTCTTTGGGGCAATTGCCTTGCTCATTCTTGGACCAGATAAACTCCCTGAAGCGATACGTTTTATAGGTAAATGGTCAGCCAAAATCAAAAGGATCGCCAGCAATATACAAAATGATCTTGACCGTGAATTGCGACTATCGGAACTACGGGAACAAATGCAAAGCGAGCTGAAACGTATTCAGGAATTAGAAATCAAAATGCAGGCACAAATGGATAATATAAATGTAATCCATCAGCCCATCATTAGAAATCCGGAACAACATCTTTTGAACTATGAGCTGACTTACCAATTAATTAATGAATCAGTTTCACCTGTTCATTTACCGCCAATCCAGCTGAATAAAGTGACAAAACAAGAAAAAATTTATGCTGATATAAAGGTGGCCGTATGAGTATTTTGCCTTCGACCCAAACCAACAACGATACCCGGCAAATCCCGTTAGAAGAAATGCCAATTACCAGGCATCTAGTGATTCTGCGAAAGCACCTTTTCAAAATTGTGGGCGTATTATTAGGACTATTCTTATGTTTACTGCCTTTTGCAAGCCAAACTTATCAGCTTTTATCAAAGCCTTTACGCGCTCAGTTACCTGAAAGCTCTACCATGATTGCAACAGATGTGACTGCGACTTTCATGGCTCCATTTAAGTTGAACTTCTTTATTGCTTTACTTATCGCCATGCCTTTTATTTTGTATCAACTTTGGGCCTTCATTAGACCAGCATTGTACCTAAAAGAAAAAAAGTTAGCTTTACCACTATTAATCAGCAGTATTGTACTGTTTTATGCAGGTATTGCTTTTGCCTATTTAATCGCTTTACCTTCTATCCTTCATTTTTTTATCAGCGTATCACCTGACACTGTTGCACCGATGACCGATATCAATAGTTATCTGGCTTTTTGTTTAAAACTATTTTTAGTTTTCGGATTTACGTTTGAAATCCCTATTATCACGCTCCTGCTTATTATAATTGGTGTTGTCAGCACACAGACCTTGGTGGAAAAAAGACGATTTATTGTGGTGGGATGTTTTTTTATTGCCATGTTTGTGACACCACCCGATGCCCTATCAATGATTATGTTAGCTGTTCCAATGTGGCTGTTATTTGAACTAGGCTTAGCGGCAGGAAAATGGATAGAAAAATGATGACCGGACATAACTGAATAATAATAAAAAGAACATAAAAGAAGAAAATACTCTATGAGCAGCTTAAGCTGCTTTTATTTTTAATATATAAATCAATATTATATTTAATAAATCCGCAATATTAGCTTCACCTGACTGTCATATTCAACCGCTAATTTATTCCTGACTTTAAAACAACCAGACCTTAGTTATGGGAATAAAAGAATGACAGATTACTTACCTTATGATGAAAATCAGGAATTGGATAATAATACATCAGATAATCATCATTTTCGGGATATTTTAGAACAATCCATATCGCGTCGTGACTTGATTGCCAAAACTGCAAGTGGGGCTGCAGCATTGGCTCTTGCCTCTTCTTTGACTGGATGTGGGGACAACGATAATGATTCTATTGTACCGCCAACCGAGACCGCACCAAACCCGCCTGCTATTGATCCCAATACAAAACCAGAGCAACTCAACTTCACGCCAGTGGCCAAAAACTTAAATGACATCGTTACTGTGCCAGACGGTTATGAAGCCAATGTCCTGTATGCACTTGGAGATTCAATTAACCCTGCCTATCCAGATTGGGATGATAACAATATCCCGAACGGACCAAGCTTTCAGTTCCGTTCCGGTGACTGCCATGATGGAATGAGTTTTTTTGGCTTGAACATCGCTACTGGCCGCTATGACCCGACTGTGTCTGAGCACGGTCTGCTGGTCATGAACCACGAATATATCAATCCAACTTTTTTACATCCTCAAGGTCCAACAAAAGTCGATGGTCGTCGCCCTGAAGATGAAGTCATTCGTGAGACCAATGCGCATGGTGTTTCAATCGTTCATATCAAAAAAGACAATTCCAATCAAAAAGTAGAAATTGTCAAAAATTCAATTTATAACCGCCGTATTACTGCTTCAACTGTCATGAGCATTTCAGGTCCTGCGAGTGGGTCTGCCCTTCTATCTACACGTTTTTCACCAGGTGGAAAATTAACCCGTGGCACGCATAACAACTGTGGCAACGGCTATACCCCATGGGGTACCTATCTCACCACTGAAGAAAACTTTATTGGTTATTTTGTTCGTAGCAAAACTGATGATGCTAATCGTGTGCCGCAAGAAAAGCTTGCTCTGGAACGCTATGGCTTAAAAGCAGGTGCAAGCTCGCGTTATGGCTGGGAATCTGCAGTAGGTACAATTGAACCTCAGGATCTTTATGATCGCTGGAGTGCAGATGTTACTGCCGATGATGCAAGTCAGGATTACCGGAATGGTCCGAATACTTTCGGTTGGATTGTAGAAATTGATCCTGTTGATAGCCGGCAAAATCCGGTTAAACGAACGGCTTTAGGTCGCTTTGCCCATGAGGATTGCCGTGCCAGTCGGGCGCGTGAAGACGATAATCTCGCTTTCTATATGGGTGATGACTCGCGTGGAGAATATATTTATAAGTTTGTCTCTGACTACAAATGGAGCGAAAAAGACCGTAATAGGGGCTATGCAGCCGGAGATAAATACATGGATCATGGCAAGCTTTATGCCGCCAAATTCAATGCAGACGGGAGCGGTCAATGGATTGAGCTGAGTTATGGTAGCAACGGTTTAAATGAGTTGAACAGTGCCTATCCTTTTGGTTCTCAGGCAGATGTCGTGACCTTTGCTCGTCTAGCAGCAGATAGCGTAGGCGCGACTAAAATGGACCGTCCGGAATGGGTTGCGGTCAATCCTGAGAATGGAGAAGTCTATGTTACCCTGACCAATAACTCTAACCGCGGTACCACGCATGCGCTAGATGCTGCCAATCCACGTAACTATAACGATCCGGAAGGTGGCAAAGGTAATGTGAATGGTCATATTATCCGTTTACATGAAGATGCAGATACGACTACAGCTATAACGTTCAAATGGGATATTTATCTGTTTGGTGCTGAAGCCAAAATGGCACAGAACATCAACCTGTCGGGTTTAAATGATAATAATGACCTGTCTTCGCCAGATGGTATGTGGTTTGATCCCCGCGGAGTACTCTGGATTCAAACTGATGATGGTGCTTATACAGATACGACCAATTGTATGATGCTGGCTGCACTTCCTGGTAAGGTTGGAGATGGTACTCGAGCAACCACCTCTTCAGGGCAGGAAACTATTGTTGGTGCTCAAGTCACAGATCAGACTTTACGTCGTTTCCTGACAGGTCCGAAAGACTGTGAGATTACAGGTGTAACCATGACACCGGACTATAAAGCTATTTTCATTAATGTACAGCATCCTGGGGAAGATTCCCCGGCCTACAACAAACCAACCAGTCATTGGCCAGCTTCACAGACTAACTCATCTGCCACTTCTCGACCACGCTCTGCAACGGTGGTCATCACTCGCAAGGATGGTGGTGTTATTGCAGGCTAAATATTTAGCTTCTCTCAAAATGCTGGCTCAATGCCGGCATTTTTGTTTTTAATATTTGGCGGATTCAAGCGGCAAGTGCAACAGTATAAAAACCAGCCATAATATCACTGGGTGTATACCAGCCCAGTGTCTTTCTAAGACGATTATTTAGAGCAGTCTCTATCTGTTCTATCCGCTCTTTTGAAACATGATCAAACGATGGGGATTTTGGCAGATATTGGCTGACCAGACCATTCGTATTTTCATTTCTGGCTCGTTGAATAGACTTGTACGGATCTGCAAAGTAAGTCTCTATGCCTGCGTCCGTTATCCGCCTATGCTCTGAGAATTCCTTGCCATTATCAAAGGTCACACTATAGGCATGACTACTACGCAAACATGCTAAAGCACACGAGATCGTTTTAGCTGTGGTTCTCGTTTGCCCCAAATGAACAATATGTACATACAGACTCTTGCGTTCAACCAGGGTTAATAATGCTCCCTTATGATTCTTGCCTATTACAGTATCACCTTCAAAATCACCTAGGCGTTGACGTTTCTCAGTGACCTCATCACGACAATGAATACTTGTTCTATCAACAAGTTGACCTCTACGATCTGTGTTTTTATAACCCCGCTTGCGATATGTTTTCTGGTGTCTTAAATGCTGATGCAATTTTCCACCCTTAGATTTATCCTGATAAACCCATTCAGGCGATGGGACATCTAACCAGCCACGTTGTTTCAAAGCCCCCGTAACCTGTTCAGGTGACCAATCCAGAGCAATCAGATAACGGATGTAGATTATAGCGAAATCTGTCATCTGAGATGAGGATCGATATCGTCGTTGGCTGGAGAGATGCCCAGCCTGTTTAGCCCGATAGCCACGTTGTCCTGTATTCCTTTTGATCTCACGATAAATGGTTGATCGGGAACGTCCAAGCTCTCTGGCAAGGGTGGAGATTGAAGATTTACTTTTCAAAGCAGCATAAATTTCGTATCTTTCTTCTTGAGAAAGTTGGGTGTATTGCTTCATTGTGTGCTTTCCAATTGCGAGTTGAAAAAGTCTAATGATTCTAATACACTAGGACTTACGCACTATTAGTTATAGATTCTCTGTGGTAGCAGATGATTTTTATCGAGAATAAAGTCATCAATGAAGTTTTTGATAATTGGTCTAAATAATTTCTTCTGCCAACGATATATATTTTCAAAGATCCGCTCAAACTGGTTCTTTTGTATCTCAACGTAGGCCATCAAGGCTGAAAAAATATGATTCAAAATCAGTTTAGATCGTCTTACTTGAAACTTTTCAATATGACAAACCTGTTTAATCACCCGGTGATATTGCTCTATTTTCCAATGACTTGAATGTAATTCATGAAAACCTTCAAAGGACAATAAATCATCTTCATCTTGATGCACAATATAAAACCTCTGCTGTTCTTTTAACTGAGTCTTAAATAATTGTACAAAGCCAAAATCTTTGAGCCAGACCACTTGACCCTGATGGAAATCTGGCAATAAACGCAGTTGAAACCATTGTCCTTTTTCTGGGGAAACCTTACGGTTACAGTCGATACCAAACATAAATCGAATACCATATTTTCTTATGGTTTTTAGATTTCCAGTCGATGAATACCAACTATCACCTGTAATAAATTGAATCTTTGCACCCCAACTGAGTACTTCACTTAACATATCCATAAAGTAATCATTCTTGGTTTTACTTTCAGATTTGTCATAAATTCGGAAATTAATTGGAATGTTTTGACCATTTTGATCTGTCGCATACAAGGTAATGAGATTAATACCCTTGACGGATCGGTGGTGTTTGCCTGACCAAAAATAGCTAACCAAGTCCATATGTTGACTATATGGTTTATCTAAAACAGTATCATCAATACTGACTATAAGTTTATTATTATCAATATGTTGAATTGATTCTTGATATAGGTCGTGAGGTGTGTAGTCTTCACGCTCTAGAAAGCGATTTACACTATCATGCGAGATATTATAAGTCTCGGCAAGTTGTGTGCAGCTAATAGAGTTCGGTTCTGTCATGAGAAAGCCCATATAAATGGGTAATGTACAAGTTGCTGTAGAAGCATGTTTAATTCGTCTGATCACAGATACTTTATAAAGTATTTTAATACTTTTTTGAATCCGTCAATGCGTAAGTCCTATACACCTAACTTTTTCAACTAAATACAAATGTGTCGCACTTAGTATTTGAATCCGCGTTTCTAAATATTTGAGTTTTTTCATTTTAAGAGTTAATGAGTCAAAACAGATATTTAAATATTAAAAAGTATTTTTATATTAAATGAGTGCTCAAAAAATTTATATTTTTATTCAAATTAAATGCTAAATCCAACAGAGGTGGTTCCACATGTTTGAACAACTAAAAGCTTATTTATAAGTGATATTCCGCTCTAGTTAAGCCACCTTGTTTTGTTGGGGTAGCT
>ERZ1023241.182-NODE-182-length-17936-cov-26.409485_pt1 | contig 17936 bp, 20 predicted proteins | sample MGYA00380455_ERZ1023241 | MGnify/ENA primary metagenome ERZ1023241 (study PRJEB33173, sample SAMEA4830304) | metagenome | study: EMG produced TPA metagenomics assembly of the PRJEB25223 data set...
TCAACCAGTAAAAATCCACACAAGTTGTTCTTCATAATCTCTTAATGATCTTCTCGATGCTTCGTCAGCATCAAGCCAGGTCGGCTATATTACTCTCTATCTCTAGAAAGTCAACCAGTAATGAAAATTATTTTTAAACTTTCTCCCTAAAACCCAACTTAACCATTTCATGCTAAGTTACTGTTTTATCAGAAGTTTTAATCTTCATCACCGCCGATGGATGTGCATTATAGACCAATCCCAAGCAAGCGCAACCCCTATTTTTAAGAAAATACTTCAGTTGATTATTATTTCTACAAAAATGCCGATTTTCCCTATTTTTTGAGCATTAAAGGTACCGGATTGGCCAATGTACTTAATAATTTCTCTTTTTTATCGTGTTCCTGAAAGCGCAAGGAGCGGCAATCTATATATTCACAATAGCCCCCTTCTCCATACTCAGTCTTGCCATTAATTCTGACTTCGTAATTAAAGCTTCCAACATAACCCGCAGCCAGACCAAATTTGAAATCTCCCCGGCTTTGTCCCTGCAACCAGATCTGTGTTCCTTTGCCATCTTCATAGCACCATTCAAACTCACGCGGCAGATACATCTTTTGCCCATTTGGGGTAGTCACACTCGGATAAACCCGATGCACCTTGAAATAGACTTTTTGATCAAACATTTGACTGGTCATATTTTTCAGGTCACGTAGATAAATTCGTGACTGCACAATGCTGTTCAGACTATCCCGAATTTGTGCCAGCAATAATTGTCGTCCTTCACTCAGGTTAATAATCTGATAAGTCAGAAAGGCTAAAGGCAAATAGGGAAAATTAAAGCTTCGTGCAAATTCAAAACTACCTAAGCTCTCAATAAGATATTTCTGATCTTTATAATGTAAGGTACCCTGACAATAACAGAGCAAAGACCAATGATCAGCCAGTGCAAAGCGCATTTGGGTGAAGTGTGAAATCAGATTGGTCGTATGGATGCTGAGATCAAAGCTCAGTTCAGAATCAAAACGCTGTAAACGAAAATGCGGAAAGTCGCCTGTCAGTTTTTCACGATCCAGAAACTGAAACAGGCCATACTGAAACTTGCAATCCTTTTTGATTGAATAGCAATTTAATTGTCCTGCCATATGCGGACTGGTACTACAGATTACTGTGGCTGTATCCAGTGCATTGGTTTGAATAGCACTCGGGTTTGCTAACATCGGTGCATTAGGCTGACCGATAATGCTCAGAAAATTAAGATAATGAAGTGGCGCAGGTAGATCAGGAAGTGTCAAACCTTGATGAATAATTTTATATTTCTGGTTTGGCCCATGATAGGCAAGATTATGCGGGGAAACAGCAGGAGTCTGATTCAGCTGTTTCGAACGATCTAGAAAATCTTGAAGAAACTGCATCTCAAACTCCTTATTTTTATATTGTTATAAGGTACTCTGTCTTTTTGCCATAAATGTTGTAAGGAAACCAGACAAGGCATAGATGACAGAGATCACGAGAATCCCTACCGGAATATTATAAGTCATCGCTGCAAAGATAAACACTGCGATTGGCAACACGAAAAATGGTACCCGTCTACGCTCTACAGTTTTAAATGAATAGTATTTGATATTAGAAATCATCAACAAGCCAACGATTACGATAATCGCAGCATTAATGATTTGTACAGTAAAGTCACGAATATCAAACACAGCCGGGAAATCCAATCCCACCCAAACCAGTGAAATAATAATGACGGCTGCTAATGGACTCGCAACGCCAATAAAATAACGTTTGTCCACTACGCCAATCTGAACGTTAAAGCGTGCCAGACGGAAAGCCGCACAAGCGGTATAGACAAAACAAGCTGCCAGCCCGATACGACCTAAATCACTTAATCCCCAGCTATACATGAGAATGGCTGGCGCTACACCGAAGGCCAGCATATCGGATAGTGAGTCAAACTGTTCACCGAATGGACTTTGTGCCCCAATCGCTCTTGCCACACGACCATCGAGACCATCAAACAAAGCCGCCAAGAAAATCGCATAAATAGCTTGCTGAAACTCGCCATTCATGCTGGCAATAATCGAGTAAAAACCTGATAATAACGCAGCGGTTGTAATCAGGTTAGGCCACAGATAGATACCTCGACGCTTAACTCTTTGCCCTTCCTGGGTATGCTCAACCTCTTCCACCTCGAAGGTGATGCCATCAAATGGCAAATCTTTAGAAGATTCGTGTTCCGGCTTATTTGTACTTGTCATTCTTGTCGATCCTAACTATGACCCGATCTTTAAAATATTATTCGCCTACTAACCAACGAACTGCAGCATGACCGCCATTTTCCTGCATACGCAAATGCGGGAATAACCATTGTAACGCTTCGTCTGCATCTTCAGAGAACTTCCAAGGTGGGTTAATCACAAGTAAACCACAACCATTTAAACCCACCGGCGTATCATCTGGCCATACACAGATTTCACATATCAACTGACGGCGAATCCCGGTCTTGAACATTTTCTTCTCGAAACGCTCAATCATGGCACGGTCTTTAATTGGGTACCAAACTGCAAATACGCCTGTCGGCCATTTTTTATAAGCAGCAACCAGTAATTCAACCAATTGAGGGAAGTCTTTACGCTCCAGCTCATAAGGCGGATCGATCATGACCAGACCACGTTTTTCTTTGGGTGGAATGACTGCGAGCAAGCCTTCATACGCATCACGCTCATGCAGACCGGCACGTTTATCGAAAATGTTATGACGTAGCTGCTGAAACACATCACGCTGCATTTCAAAAATGGTGGCCTTGTCAATTTCACGCATGCCTTCCAGCGCAAACCAGGGTGAACCCGGATATGCACCTTTACCAAAGTTTTCACGCATTTTCTCAACAATTTTTAAATATTGTTGTACACCTTCTGGTGCATTACGCTTGACCGAATCATCCAGCTTGATCAGGCGATGAATACCGTTCAGGAATTCCCCTGACTTTTGTGCTTCAGAGGTGGATAAATCATATTTACCTGCACCACCATGTGTATCCACATAGCGATATGGTTTATCTTTTGCATTGAGTCGAGTCAATAATTGAAGCAGCAATACATGCTTCATGACATCGGCAAAGTTGCCAGCATGGTAATGGTGACGGTAATTCATGTTTCATTAATTCCTAATATCAACCGCTATTTTAACATGAAAAATAGTTTCGTTCAGACCCGATTCTTACATAGAATAGCGCGACCCCAATTTACCCTTCTAGGTGAGTTTCTATGGAAGCAGTTCAACTCCCGGCAACCTGGCCAGTTGATCAGATTCTTGATGATCTAGATCAGTATGGTTTTAGCATGATCGACAATGCTTATGCCCCATCCTATGTTGAACAGCTGATTGCTGAATGTACCAGCAATCTGGAACGCTTTCGTGATGCAGCCATTCAGAATGGCGTAGTTAGCAATATCCGCAGTGATCACATTCTCTGGCTCAATGAAGATCTGGAAATTTCTAACCAGCATGTGCAAACCTTACAGGCCTTAGGTCATGAGCTGAACCGCGCTTTCTTCCTCGGCATTAAAGATGTGGAAGCCCATTTTGCCTGCTATAACGCAGGTGAGTTCTATGCCCTGCATCGCGATAATCCTCAAGGCAAGAATGGCCGGATGATTTCTGCGGTTTATTATTTACATGATGATTGGCAAGATAACTGGGGCGGCGAACTACATTTGCAGGATAAAAATGATCAATGGCATATTATCCAGCCTAAGCCAAACCGTATTGCCTTCTTCCAAAGTGATTTAATGCATGAAGTTTTAAAAGCCAAACACCAGCGTTTATCAATCACTGCCTGGCTAAGAAGTGATACCCATTTGCTCTAATCTTTTTTCCACGCTTTAAATTTCAATTTTCAGCCTCATATAGCAATTATTGAGATATGAGGACTGCGTTCATGCGACCAACCCCCAAAGAGATCATTGCACGCATTGGTGAAACAGATAAGCTATTTTTAAATGGCAATACGCCTGAGTTGGCGCTTGAACGAGCTGATCTTCGTCTGCAACTGGTGACTATCAGTCAGTTACGTCAAGAGCAGGTGCATTTCCTGCAAGAAGCGATCGTTCTGCTGGAGCAAGGCCGGATTGAATTTGAAGAAATGCCACTTGATTTGTATATCAATCTGTCTTTGCATCTGGCTAAAGCCTATATGATCTACTTTGAGCTGACCAAAGAAGATCGTTATGCGCTCATTACCCAGCAGATTCTAAAACCAATGACCAATTATGAGCATGCGGATATTTATTTCTTCTTAGCTTATGCATCTGCTAGTAAGAAAGAACCTGCCATGACTCGTCACTGGTTAAATAAATACAGCAAAACGGCCCATTTTGACCATGAACTGGTAGGCCAGCATCCGGCATTTGATGAATATCGTCAACTGGAATGGTTTATTCAGATTCTGCGTAGCCGTATGCATTAGAACAACGAAATCTGTTCTTATAAAAATGCCTCATATTGATGAGGCATTTTTATGAATTAATTTAATTTACTCAAGCCAAACGGCGTCTATCTGCATCCAGATGCAATTGCTGATTCAGTTCATCAATCCAGATTGCCCAGTCATCATCTTGTACCAGATGACTAATTAGCAACGAACGCTGCGCCTTATTCCAGAAAGGTGCTTCATGCAATGACATATGGGCAGGTAGCTGATGAGTACGCACATAAAGCTCGATGGCCGCCGGGCTGTTAGCTAGGCCGAGTTGAGAAAATAACATTTCTAAGGATGGTTGGTTCTTCCCGAGCATATGCCCTCCTTATATCAGATATATTGTAGTTATTTATAGGACTAACTTATAAGATAAGATAAAAAAAACCTAGTCAAAGGACTAGGTTTTGTTGTGTCTTTTTGTATAAAGAAACTTTAATTGCTTTCAGGGCCTTTTTTATCACTTTCGACATGTAAAAGCTGGTTCAGTTTATCAATGATTACGATCCATTCATCATCCTGATGCCAGTGTTCGCGAAGAAAAGCGCTTTGCCCCTCATTCCAGAAATCTGCATCCGGCAAAATCACGTCTGATGGTAGCTGATGATTTTTGGTAAATTCATCAATTGATGCTTCATCAGCAGGCAAGCCTAATTGCTCAAATAATAATTCTAAAGTCACTTGCTGTTCTAATACCATTCGCTCACTCCATCATAAAAATAATCAGTTCATTGATTTGAAAATATTATTGATGCTTAGAAGAAGGCAGATCACAAGAACCACTCCCTTCTGCCTCAATATGCAATTGCTCATTGAGTACATCTACGAAAATTGCCCAGTCATCATCTTCTTTCCAGTGGCCAATCAGAAAATCATGTTGGTTTTTGGTCCAGAAAGGAGCTTTATGTAAGGGGACATCCATCCCAATCTGATGGGTTTTAATAAATTCATCGATTGCTTCCGGGCTTGAATCCAAGCCGAGTTGCTCAAAAAAAAGTTCCATGGTAGGTCGCTGCTCTAACATCTCAGTACCTCCTCTTTTGTTGATGATTCTTCTTATTAAACTAGATGAGCTACTCGCAAAGTTCAGTTGTCCCTCCTTCACAAGATGTTATTTTTTGTTCTTTAAATTTTGTAGAAATAGCAATAAAAAAGCACCCCAAATGGAGTGCTTTTTTAACTTAACCTTAAAAGATTAAATTATTTGATCATGTCAGCAACTGCAGCGCGCTCTTCTTCAAGCTCGTTCAGTGTAACGTTGATACGTTCACGGCTGAATTCGTCGATTTCAAGACCTTGAACGATTTTGTATTCACCGTTTTCAGTAGTTACAGGGAAACCGAACATTACACCTTCAGGGATACCATAAGAACCGTCAGAAGGAATACCCATAGTTACCCATTTGCCGTTTGTGCCAAGAGCCCAATCGCGCATATGGTCGATTGCAGCGTTCGCAGCAGAAGCAGCAGAAGACAGACCACGTGCTTCGATGATCGCAGCACCACGTTTACCAACAGTTGGAAGGAATACGTCTTTGTTCCAAGCTGCATCGTTGATTTTGTCTTTCAAGCTTTCGCCGTTTACGTTAGCAAAACGGTAGTCAGCATACATAGTTGGAGAGTGGTTACCCCAAACAGTCATGTTTTCGATGTCAGAAACTGCAACACCCGCTTTTTGAGCAAGTTGAGTTAATGCACGGTTGTGGTCAAGACGCAACATTGCTGTGAAGTTTTTCGCTGGAAGATCTGGAGCAGATTTCATAGCGATGTAAGCGTTAGTGTTCGCAGGGTTACCTACAACAAGAACTTTAACGTCACGGCTAGCAACTTCGTTCAGTGCTTGGCCTTGACCAATGAAGATTTCGCCGTTTACTTTAAGAAGGTCAGCACGTTCCATACCAGGACCACGTGGACGTGAACCAACTAATAGAGCATAGTCTGCATCTTTGAAAGCTACTTTAGGATCATCAGTACCGATCATGCCCGCCAATAATGGGAAAGCACAGTCGTCTAGTTCCATCATTACGCCTTTAAGCGCTTGCTGAGCTTTCTCAACAGGAATTTCTAATAATTGAAGAATAACTGGTTGGTCTTTACCAAGCATTTCACCGCTTGCGATACGGAATAATAGGCTGTAACCAATTTGACCAGCAGCGCCAGTAACGGCAACGCGAACAGGTTGCTTCATGTAATTATCTCCAATTGAGAGGATCGTCATAATGATTAAATAGCTGTTCTATCTAATCTTAATAATCATAAACGGCAAAGATTGTACTCCAATCCTCTTCGAGATGCATGTAAAAGAGAATGGATTTCAACAAAAGTATGATAGGAAATATAAATTAATTTGACTAAAAGGCTTAGTATGTCCCTTTTATTGTAACAGTTTTTGGACATGTATTAATAATGTTTGCAGGACAGCCTTTATAGCCCCCATTGGCGTTATAGCAGACCTGAATCGAGGTCAGCAGGCTGGATGCGCGGGTCTGATGACAGTTAAAGCGCAATGCTGTTGAAGGCAGTTGCGGATTGATTTTCAGAAATTTGGAACGCAGCATATCAATGGAAACGGTATGACTTTCCTGCTCGGTGAGTTCTTCAGGAACTTTCAGACGATCAGCATGATTGATCACCGTACGAAAATACTGTGTAGCATTCATCGGAATACAGCCGCCAATATTATGCCAGAGCAATGCGCGGGTATTTTCATCAGGCATGATACGCGCCACCACTTTAGCCTGCAAAGGCGGTAACTTTGCAGAACTGGTAGTAGTGCAATGTGTCGATGTGGTTTGAGGATAGAGACCAGAAATATTTAGGGAATAACCTTCAAGACATTTTCTTTTTTTACTGTAGGCCGGATCCAGACTGCAAAGTGCCGGTACCATCTGGATGTCCATGACATAACCCGTTGGCAATGCAAAGGCAGCTGGACTTGCTGCTAAAAATAAAAGTGCAGCCCATCCAGCAGAAATTTGAGCACCCCTTATTCCCTTGATCAACAAACTATCCTTCCCTTAGATTTTTTGAATGCTATGGTGTATTACGTAATGGAATGGCTTGCATACGCTTACCGACCGATTGTGCGCCCTGGCCCAATAAAATACCGTAATATGTCGCGTTCGTCATGACATGTTTCACATAATCTCGCGTTTCCAGTAAAGGAATGGTTTCGGTATATTGATCCGCAGCAATACTTTGGAATTCGGGTTGCCAACGGCGGGCACGGTTCGGGCCGGCATTATAACCTGCTGTTGCCAGTACTGGACTATTGCTCAATTGACGCTGAATTGTTGATAAATAGTAAGTTCCGTAACGGATATTGGTGTTCATATCAGTTAAGGCTGCCGGGTTATAGGTCTCACCCATTTGACGAGCGACCAGTTTGGCGGTGTCCGGCATGATCTGCATCAAACCACCAGCGCCTACATGAGAGCGTGCGCCGGTATTAAACCGGCTTTCCTGACGCATCAAACCATAAGCCCAGGCAGCATCAATGCCGGCATTACGGCTATGGCTCACCACATAATTCTGATGTGGCATCGGATAACGGTAATTGTAATTATGCTTGTCCGCAGTACGATCCGCTGCATAAATGGCACGGTCATACCACCCCATATCCATCGCGCGTTTGGCTGCTGCCAACAGTAAATCGTCATCTTTTCTTAAATAAGCCTGACGCACTGCCCAGTTCCATTCACGGTTAATATAATTCTCTGGTGCATTAATATTACGTAAGGCAAAGGCACGGCGGAAATGGATATCCTGGTTCAAGCGTTGCATAGCCTGACTGGATGGCTGCGCTGAATTCGGTGTAGAAGCCGTTAATTGGCCTAATCTATCTCGCGCTAGCAGGTTATGATAATCCTCACCGACCGCCAGTTTTTTATAGATACTTTCTGCTGCCTGTTTTGAAGCGCGATCTGTGCGCTGTTCACTGGCACGTGCCAGCCAGTATTGCCAGCGGTCTTCCTGTTTCTGGTTCACACTCATTGCATCAATGGCACGAATCAGACTTTCCCAGGCACTAAAACGAATCGCCTGACGGGCATAAATTTCGGCTTCTTCTGGACTAAATGGCAAACCATAGCTGGCATCCAGATAGTTCAGCACTTCACGGTTAAAATTATTTTTCATTACCGTAGTGCCGCCAATATAACCAACAGTTCTGAATAGTGTTTTTTGTACTTGTACCGGCCTACCTTCAGCAGTACGTTTTACAATGGACATTGCTGAATCGAGATCACTGTCTGCCAGACGCCCCAACGCATAAATCAGATAGGCATGATCAGTGGCAGTACTTTTAGGGGCTGACCATAAGTAATTGGTTGGATTGGCCTGAATTGTATTGAGCTGAGCTAGAGACAGGTTAAGCCCTAAACCTTGTGCAGTGGCAATTGCCTGTCCAGACTGACCAGCACGTAATTGCACCCACAAACGCTGCTGGCGGTCTTCATTGGTCATTAGAGGACTGGATAACATCATTCGTCCTAAGCCCGTACAAGACTCAGGTTGAGAGTTTGTGGTCAGCCAGACATCCTTAAATTCAGCATAAACCAACTGATCGCCACTTTTAGCACGGACTTGTGCAACTGCACAGGCTTCAGCCGGATCGGCATTGGTAACATATTGCAGTACAGGTTGTGCAGTGGCAAAGTCAGCCATTTTGACTTTTTCTTCGACATAATCGGCTGCAAGTTTTTCTGCCATAGCCGATTGAGGATAGCGTTGGGCGAAACTGATAATTTGACTGGCAGGTTGGGAGCCAAGGTTCTGGTTCAGAATCCAGTATTCAGGATAATAGCCCAAGGCATCATTTTGCATGGCAGACTGATATTGTTGTAATTGTCCGATATTTCCAGCATTTGCTGCGCGTAAGGCATCATTAAATTGTTCTTCTGCTGCCTGCGCACTCATTGAACACAGACACGCCACACTCAAGCTTAGTAATTTATAATATTTCTTCATATTTTTAGTGTGTTTAAACATCAATTTGCCTTCTATCATCGATTTTTCGCCCAGCCCCTATTGCCTATCATAAGAGTTAGCCGAAAAATTATAACCCACTGTATTGTTCACTTATGTAACCTTATGATTAGACAATATTAATTTTCAGACACTTTTTATCCATAAATCAATATTTTCCCAGCCGCATTTTAGGCTATAAGTTTAAGCGACTTTCCTGCTAAAATATGCGCCTTTTAAAAGATTTCAGAACGTGAATTGAATTTTTATTTACCCATTTGTCTATGCAAGCGGATTATTCGTTCACTCTTTCGACGTATTACCTTGTAGGAGCCTACATGACGGTTCAAACCTTCATTCCGAATGGTGCCCCAGCTGCCTCAGAAAACACTGTTACCCAGCCAGCGCACACCCCAGCCATCGATGATTCAGTTAAAAAACTGTATATCGAAACGCAAGGGTGTCAGATGAATGAGTATGACAGTCACCGTATGGCAGATCTGCTGGGCGATTCCCATGGCTATGTGCTGACCACTGATCCTAAAGAAGCGGATATTCTGCTGATGAATACCTGCTCGATCCGTGAAAAGGCACAAGAAAAAGTATTCTCAGAATTGGGCCGCTGGCGCAAGCTTAAAGATAAAAATCCGGATCTGATTATTGGTGTCGGTGGATGTGTGGCTTCTCAGGAAGGTGACAATATCCAGAAACGTGCCAATTATGTAGACATGATTTTTGGTCCGCAAACCCTGCACCGTTTACCGCAAATGCTGGACCAGCATTTTGAGCAGGTCGAAAAACCGAAAAAAGAAAAAATCAAGCTGGTGGATATTTCGTTCCCGGATATCGAAAAATTTGACTTCCTGCCTGAACCACGTGTTGAAGGTTATAAAGCCTTTGTTTCGATCATGGAAGGCTGTTCAAAATACTGTTCTTTCTGTGTAGTTCCATATACACGTGGCGAAGAAGTGTCTCGTCCACTGGATGACGTTCTGGCAGAAATTGCTGGCTTGGCAGAAAAAGGCGTGCGTGAGATTTCGCTGCTCGGTCAAAACGTAAATGGTTATCGCGGTGAAACCTTCGACGGTAAAATCTGTACTTTTGCCGATCTGTTACGCTTGGTTGCAGAAATTCCGGGTATTGGTCGTATTCGTTATACCACTTCGCATCCACTGGAATTCAACGATGATTTGATCCTGTGCTACCGTGACCTGCCACAGATGGTGTCGCATCTGCATCTGCCGGTACAAAGCGGTTCCAATGATGTATTGCAGGCGATGAAACGTAACCACACCATTGATGTGTATATCGAGAAAATCGAAAAGTTACGTAAAGTTCGCCCAGACATGCATTTATCTTCAGACTTTATTATCGGCTTCCCGGGCGAAACCGATGAGAACTTCGAAGAAACCTATCAGTTTATTCAGGATCTGGATTTCGACCATTCTTATAGTTTTGTTTATTCCAAACGTCCGGGCACCCCTGCCGCAGAGCTGGAAGATACGACACCTGAACAGGTGAAAAAAGAACGCTTGGCTAAAGTTCAGGACTGGATTAAACAGTCCAGTATTCGTAAAACAGATGCCATGCTCGGTACAGTTCAACGTGTACTGGTTGAGAAAGTTTCTGATAAAGATCCGAACATTCTGGTCGGTACAGCAGACAACACCCGTTATGTCACCTTTATTGGAGATGCATCATGGGTAGGACGCTTTGCAGAGATCGAAATCACCGAAATTAAAACTTTAAATTTAGTTTACGGTGAGCTCTTGAATCTTGAGCCTGACGTGGCGTAATGTAGAGCATATAACGTACACTTTTAAAAGGAACACTCTTGACTGCAACGATTCGACGTACAGTAGCTTTTCCTGGAATTTCGATGGACCGTTTACAAGCCGTCTTAGGTGCCTATAACGGTCATTTGAAACAAATTGAACAACGTTTAGACGTCAAAATTTCCCACCGAGGTGAAAGTTTCTTTATCGATGGTGGAATCGATGCCGTTGAGAGAGCCGAAATGCTCTTGCAACGTCTTCATGAAGAATCTGAACACAGCCAGCAGATCAGTGCAGATACTTTGCATATGATGATTCAAGGTAGCCAGACCGATCGTGAACTCCAGGAGAACCTGGAAGAACAGGAACATACCGGTCTGGACAATGTCTGGCTGCAGACTCGCAAAGGCCGAATCAATCCTCGCGGTGCCAACCAGAAACGTTATGTACAGCGTATTCTGCAAAGTGATATTTCCTTTGGTATTGGTCCTGCGGGTACTGGTAAAACCTATCTCGCCGTTGCAGCCGCTGTAGATATGCTGGAGCGTAATGAAATCCAGCGTATCCTACTGGTTCGTCCTGCAGTTGAAGCAGGTGAAAAACTCGGCTTCCTGCCGGGGGATTTAACCCAGAAGATCGACCCGTATTTGCGTCCCCTTTATGATGCCCTGTATGAAATGCTCGGCTTTGAAAAAGTGGCCAAGCTGATCGAACGTCAGATTATTGAAGTTGCACCGCTCGCCTATATGCGTGGTCGCACCCTGAATCATTCTTTTGTGATTCTGGATGAAGCCCAGAACACCACGCCTGAACAGATGAAGATGTTCCTGACCCGTTTAGGTTTTGGTTCACGTGCAGTGATTACCGGTGATGTGACTCAGGTGGATTTACCACGTGGTCAGCAGTCTGGTCTGGCACATGCCTTACGTGTGATTGATAAAATCCCTGAAATTCATATTACTCGTTTCCATTCTCGTGATGTCGTGCGTCACCAGCTGGTTCAGAAAATTGTTGAAGCCTACGAAGGCTGGGACAGTGAACAGCAGCGTTTAAGCGCTGAGGCTCGTGCTGAGCGTAAAGCCCGTCAGGAAGCCTTGATAGCTGAGAATGATGCTGCAGCTGATGCACAGCATTAACGCTGCATTGTTATTTAATTTTTAAGGATTCACGTTGAAACTTAGTCTCTCCCTGCAACAGGACTTTCAGTCACCAGAATTGGTGCTGAAACGTGCCTATATTAAAAAAGTTGTAGAAACCACTTTGCGCCATATCGGCACCCAAAGTGATTGTGAAATTGGCATTGCCTGTGTCGATAATGATGAAAGTCATAAACTTAATCTGGAATATCGCGGCAAGGATAAACCGACCAATGTCCTATCTTTTCCAAGTGAACTTCCAGATGAAATGGCACAGGTTCTGGATGCTTTCCCGATCGGTGATCTGGTGATTTGTATTCCAGTAGTGCTGCGTGAAGCTGCTGAACAGGACAAAGCTCCACTGCTCCATTTCACCCATATGCTGGTACATGGCACTTTGCATCTGATGGGTTATGACCATGAAACTTCAGAGGAAGATGCTGAAGAAATGGAAGGCATTGAGATCGAGATTCTGGACAAACTGGGTATTGCTAATCCCTATCTGGAAAGAGATTAAAATTCAACAATTAAAAAGCGGGCCAAGGCTCGCTTTTTTCATTTTATTCACTTCATAATAAGCTCAATTTAAGAAATAAAATAAAAACCACTATGCAATATGTCGTGATTTTCAAAGCGCGAATTAAAGAATTAGATCAGTGTTATTTTGAAACAGCCCAGCGAATGAGAGAAAGAGCCCTTTCACAATTTCAGTGCCAGTATTTTGAAGCCTTAACCGAAGGTACTCAAGAAATTGCTCTTTCTTACTGGAACAGTTTGCATGATATTCGCGCCTGGCATGCAGATGCTGAACATCAAGCTGCTCAGGAGCTAGGGAACAATAGCTGGTATACATATTTCAGCGTAGAATTCTGTGAAATTTTACGGCGCTATGATGCACATTTAAATTAAATTTTCATCTATCCTTATTTATCTTTTTTTTGGTCTATTCCTAGATACAGAGTTTTAAAAAATATCTGCTTACGCATTCATGATTTCTTCCAGAAATCCATAAGCACATAATGAACTTTAACGAAGGACTGTGCTTCAAAAATTTTAGGAGAACGTAATGAAAAGATTGTTCTCGACTGCATTACTTATTTTCTCTCCCTGGCTGTGTTCACCACTTTATGCCCACTCAATTCCTATGTGCCCAAAAATCAAATTTCAACAGAACCAAAGCTCATGGGCAGGCCATTATTATTTAAACGGATTTATGGAATTAGGTTCAGAGTTGCTTCTGCAAGCAGATGGTACCTTTAAATGGTATCTGGCCTATGGTGCTCTGGATCAATTTGCTGAAGGAACATGGTGGCAGAATAAAGAATGCATTGGCTTAAAAGCAGATCCAAAATACCAAGACTTAATGATATTTCCCAAATATCTAGCCATAGATGAAAACCATTTAAATGTGGTCTGGGATGATGGAACTCAGCAAGGTAGTTATATACAGGCGAAGCGCCTGGATTAACGCACTTCAAACTCCGCTTCAGCCGGATCAAAACGCCAGGTTCGAATGATTCGTAACTCGGAAATATCCGACATCTTGGCATCAAATGCTCCGAACGGTGCTGCCTTGCGTACTGAAGATTTTGCAGCTTCATCTAGCAAACTATGCCCTGAACTGTCAATTAAGCGAATTGCACGGATTCCGCCGTTCTGGTTCAAGATCACCATCAAGCGCACCTCTCCTGCCAGATTCTGCTGTTTGGCCGCATCTGGATAATAGCGGTTACCATAGAATTCCACTTTTTGACGGAATTTTTCCAGATAAGCAGCAGAGACATCCTGTTTGGACTGGATGCCATCTACGGTTTTAATTTTTTGCTGACGACTGAAGTTTTGTTGTCGTTGCAGATATTGGGCTTCAAGACTGGCTACCATAGCGGCTTTGGCCTGAAACTGACTTTGTAACTGTTCCTGCATTTTTTTGCGCTGATTTTCTTCTGCCTGTTTTTGCCAGCTTAAAGTCGTCATCAGTACTTTTTCTTCAAAGCTTAATTCGCGCTGCTGTTGCAACATGTCCGGACTTTCTTGCTGCTCTTCTCCGGTCTTTTGCTCCATCAACGGTGCAGGCATATCGCTCGACATACGATGTGCTTCACGAAATTTACCTGAACCTTGCTGGTCAGTTTGAGCCAGAAAATCTGCATGCTCAATTTTTTCATCAGTTTGACGAATACTGACTGCAATTTCTTTAGTCATGCTCTCCTGATCTTGTGGCATACCAAATTCCAGTGTGAGAAAAATCACGTGCAAAATAACAGCTGCAAATACGGCGCTATTAAAAATTGGATCTTTCCACCAGGCTTTGACCAGAGGCATTAATATCATGGTTGATCTCATCGCTACGAACCCAGACTTGAGTTCATCCCTCAAACAGCATTTTTAAAAATTAAAAAATAAACAGCTTTGCATTTTTCTTTTAAAAATGCCAAACCTATCAAATCTTCAACGTTACATAACTAAAACCCTAAAAATGGTGCTATTTATTTTGCTAAACTGCAAGCTGAAACTCTTGTATTTTTTATACAATTCGACAAGATACAGTTCTAATTAAAACATATAGTTGCCAGGATGCTTAAAGATGCAAACGCTAATTTCCAATATTTCTAATAAAATTCGCCAAGCGTATCAAAAGGCGGAAGGATTTATTGAGGATGAACGCGAATTCCCTTTGTCTCAAGTTTTCCTGAATGCGACATTTCAACGTTTTGTCACTGACAATGTTTCCATGCTGAAAGATCTGCATGCCGATCTGCATGATGACTGGTTACGACTCTATGCCACGCTGGACTATAAAGGTCTGAACGTGACCTTATCGGTTGATTTAAAACTGGTGCAAATGGAGCTGAATAAGAATACGCAGCTCATCGTATTTGAACAGATCAGTGATACCCAGTTGATCGAAGCCAAATACCCAAATGTCTTTTATAAACTAGGGGTACGATTTGCCCTGTTTTTCTATCAGCGCGTGCTGAATAAGGATCCTCTTGGCATGATTCTGGAAAAACTCGGCGTCATTAAAGTAAAAGATGATTTATTGCATCTGGATCTGAATCGCTGGTTAGGCAAAAACCGCTCGGTGATTGAGACACTTGGTAAGGTTCATGTGAACCATGCAGTACTTCGTGAAGCTGAACTGGTCGTGATTGGTAATGTGAATCTTGCAGCCCTGTTCAGAAAGTTTTCTCAGGAAAAAGAAGAGAAATGGGACGAAGACGACATGGATGACAATAAAGTCACACCGATCAAACAGAAAGAACCGACTTAAACTGTGTGTAATTCAACACCTAAACAAATACACCAGTAAATACATGAAATATACATTTTTATTGAAAATCTCCCTTCATTTTCCATATTTTGACCAAATAATAAAAAGTGGAAAGTGATCAATTTTATCTGAAATTACACAGGACAATTTTTTATGGCGAAAACTGTATTCAAAACTTTAGGTGTGACTGCAGGCTTGACTACCGCAATGGTACTTACTGGTTTATCCACCCAGACCTTCGCCATGGCGCCTTTCCAAGCCAATTACCAGTTTAGCTACAATGGAAAAAATATGGGTTCTGCTACCCGTACCTTGAGCAAATCTGGTAATAACTGGACCTATGTTTTTGCAGCCAAAGCAGGTGGTGTTGCTTCGGCGACTGAAACCAGCCGTTTCACTTTTAATAATGGCAAGATTGGTTCAAGCAGTTTCAGCCGTACCAGTAAGATTTTGGTGCATAGCAATACCATGAGTATCAACTTCAATCCTTCTAGCAAAACAATCAGTACCAAGAAGGATGATGAAAAACGTTCTTTTGCCTGGAGAGCAGATGTACTGGATGAGCTAAATGCTGAATTGCAGATTCGTGAAGACCTGAAAAATGGTGGATTAAAATCGAATTACTACATTGCTGATGCCAAAGAGGTGGAAGGCCGTAAATTCGTCAAACAAGGTACAGAAACGGTGAGCACCCAATATGGTTCATTTAGTACCATTAAAGTAGTGATTAAGCACAACAAACCAGGCCGTGAAACTACTTTCTGGTTAGCACCGAAACTGGACTACTTACCAGTTAAAGTATCGCATGTCGATAAGAAAACCTCTTACGGTTTACTGCTGACCGGCTATAACGGTAAAACGAACTAAGGTTTTTTGGTGAATTTCGCTTGATTTTTTTTGGGTGCTTTTTACAATACGCTTTTGCTTTAAAAAGCACCTGCTCTTGAGGATTCTCCCGTGCACGCACTAGAACAGAAAATCTTAGTTGAAGGTATCGTTCTATCTGAAGAAGTTTTGAAAGTTGATTCTTTCTTAAATCACCAAATTGATCCAATCATGATGCAGCAAATTGGTCAGGAATTTGCGCGTCTGTTTAAAGATGCTGGTATTACCAAAATTATTACCATTGAAGCATCGGGTATTGCACCTGCAGTCATGGCAGGCTTAGAGCTTGGTGTTCCAGTAATTTTTGCACGCAAATACCAGTCTCTCACGTTAAAAGATGATTTATACCGTTCTAAAGTATTTTCATTTACCAAACAGACTGAAAGCACGATTGCCATTTCAAATAAACACATCAGTTCATCTGACAAGGTTTTAGTGATTGATGACTTCCTGGCAAATGGCCAGGCAGCACTTGGTCTTGCTGACTTGATTCATCAGGCGAATGCTGAAGTGGTAGGGATCGGAATTGTGATTGAAAAATCATTCCAGCCAGGCCGTGACCTGTTACTTGAAAAAGGTTACCGCGTTGAATCATTAGCGCGTGTGAAATCCTTGGCAAATGGTACTGTAGAATTTGTTCGAGATTAAATTTACAAATGAATATTTTAAAGGGTGCTTCGGCACTCTTTTTTATTGGATTTTTTAATTTCGGTTAGCTAAGAATAAATATAATCTACCTTAGATTCATCACCCTTTAGACAAAAAATGCCCGCCTAAACCCATAAAAAAAGTGCATTGATACCTTAACCCTACATATTAATCGTCTTATCCAGCAAAAAATTATAAAAAGTGGAAAATGCATGTATTTACAACTCAACTAAACTTCTCTGAATTAAACTCTACTAGAATCAAATTGGTACGAAATGTTCCTGACTTCAATATTCAGAACCGACATACTGTTAAGCAGGATGTGCTGAATAATTGCTTGTCTAAGGAAGATTCCATATCACACATTTGCTTAAAATGAATAAATACTAATCGCTGATGGAAAATCCTATGCAATGTCCTAAATGTGGTTCAACGGAAATTGAGCTACGTGATCACGAAAAGAATTTGAAAAAAATTGGTGGTATTTTAATGACCTCAGCCGGTGCCACGGCCGGTACAGTGGGTGGCGCAGCCTCTGGCGCTTCAATTGGCGCTGCCATTGGTACAGTCGCAGGTCCTTTAGGGGTAATTGTAGGCGGCACGGTGGGAACCTTCGTAGGCGCAATCAGCGTAGGCATTACTGGGGGCGTGGTCGGAAACTTCTTAGGTAAAAAAGCAGGCGTTTCAGTAGATCGTAATCTGTTTCTGGATTATCAGTGTCTGAATTGCAAACACAGATTCAGTCAAAAAGATCAAAAAGATCAAAAAGATCAAAAAGATCAAAAAGATCAAAAAGAT
>ERZ1023241.183-NODE-183-length-17898-cov-22.373312_pt1 | contig 17898 bp, 20 predicted proteins | sample MGYA00380455_ERZ1023241 | MGnify/ENA primary metagenome ERZ1023241 (study PRJEB33173, sample SAMEA4830304) | metagenome | study: EMG produced TPA metagenomics assembly of the PRJEB25223 data set...
TGTTGATTATCATAAGGCTTTTGAAACTGTCGCACCTCATGTTTGAATTCGCCCTGTATTCAAAGTCATCTTGTCACTATTTTCAGGTTCAAATGTTCTTAGCTTTATAATATTTTCTATTGTTCCTATTTGAACTATTTTTTAATCCATATTATTTTATTCAATAAATGGTAATATTTTCTTTAAAGGAATTAAATTCTAAGGTTATAAAATTTATATCTTCCAAGTTATAAATTTAAGAACATTTAATATTTTCAATTTCTAAAACATTTCTTTAATTAATTCTACAAAATAATTCATAAGATAATTGTTCTTACATAAGGTGAAAGGGTTTTCACGCTAAGCCCGAATATCTTACATAAGCAGACACCGCTCATACATGTCCAGAGAGTTTTATCCCCTACACTGAAATCAAGTTTTAGAAAATTAGAGGATTTCATATGAAACAGTTTTCGAAAATTCTAATACTCATTATGATAGGCCTTTATGGTACTTCTACTATTGCAGCAGATGCTATTCCTTTGGAAGCTAAAGCCGCCGCAGAAGCACAAAAAGCTGCACTAGAATATTCTGAAAATCAGAAGAGTGATTCAGACTCAGACTAAAAACAAAATAAAGCCCACGAAGGGCTTTATTTACATACGGGAATCATTAGAAAAAAGTTATTTTAATAACTCAATGATTGTCCTACTCCATAAACCATCAAGGTAATAAGGAATACGACCAATGCGGAGACAGCTAATTCTGCTTTAGTCATGTGTTTTACCCTCACGGAGAGCTGTATATTATTTATACACTACATGAGCATAAAACCAAATAACAAAATATTACATAATCTTGAATATTTAAACTAAAGTAAAACACAACATAAGAGAGTAAAACTATAAATTAAACCTTAATTATCAATCAATATATTTTTAATTATCAATTACTTAATAAATTTTTATTTAAAAAATTAATAGATTATTTCTTTGAAATCATAAAATAATCTTTGTTTATAAAAAATTTTTCTATGTAATATATTGCCATTCCAAAATTTAAGCTTTTGAACTTAATGTCTTTTTAAGTTATTCCATAGGTTTTAATTTTACTATTTTATAATTTATTTTCCTTATTTGATATCAAATTAAAAATAAGCAACTGATATGTATTTTTAAATAATCAACAACTGCTATTTTATTTTCTATAAAACTCTCTTATTTCCATAAAGATTATTTTTAAAACATCAATATATAAATTTAAAGATCCTAAATAGAAGGATCTTTAAATTTTAAATCACTACATAGATTTGAGTACTTCTAACTCGAAATCAAGCTCCATCATCTTTTCCAGATTTGGTACAATCGCATTCACCCAAGTGCCACTATTCCAGACTTTCAGAATTCCATTTTCTTCCTTATAGAATGCACAGTCCTGAGCTGATATATGATGAATAACCTGGGTTCCTTCTGGTATATTTCTCATACAGACCTCCACACATTTGGTTTATTTTTTAATTTAGCAGAAGATTTGAATTTTTCGTTTACATTGCTTTATAGAGTTGTATTAATTGACTATTTAATAGATTAATCATGTAACTTTAATTTTGATACAACTTTTCTTACTCATTTTATCTAAAAATATTTAAATGATAAAAATAAAAAATCCCAACAATATATGTTGAGATTTTCTATTTATAATCAAATTAAACTAGCAGTAAATATGAATAATGCTCAGGCTATAAAATCTCGTAAAATGTGTTGATTTATTACTTCATCAAAACTTAGATTTGAAAGATTTTGCTTGTTATGTTTGACGGTTTTATAACAATAACTCGCTGCAATACCCATACTAATTAAAGTCAACAATTTCATTGTTCACCTCAAAATTAAAAATATTAGAAACTGTGAAATTAAAATATCAGCTTGCTTTGTAGTGGTCTAAGCCAGTTTGGAAAGCTTTTTGTATGGTATGTAAATTCGTCAAAACTATTTCAGGTCTATAAAAATCATTATCAATTTTTTGCTTTGCCTTGAATTGTCTTATTTTCCCTTACCTGACTCGACAAGTTCAGTCGAAAATGTAGATCATCGATGATTAACATTCTTAAACGGAAGATCATATTTGAATACAAAAAGTACATCATTTTAAAGCGGGATGGCCGCAATCAGATTAGATGCAAAACATAAATTCGAGGAAGATAAATCAGAATCTGCTATGATAGCTTCCACTTAGTGGACTCTTTTATGTCTTCCCTTATCTCCTACTTGTAAATAAAGGAGTATCACAATGGGCAACATGACTGCCACACCAGAATTATTTTATATATTTTAGTAGGTTAAAGTGAAAATTGTCATTCTTAACAAGCCTTATGACGTCCTCTCCCAATTTCGTCCAGATGAAAAACATCAGACTATGGCAGATTTCGTAGACGATCCGGATCTGCGTATTGCCGGTCGTCTGGACATGGATTCTGAAGGTTTGATGTTCCTGACCGATCATGGCGGTTTAAACCAATATATTACCAATCCAGCCAGCAAAAAATTCAAAACCTATCTGGTTCAGGTCGATGGTGATATAACCGAAGAAGCTTTGGAACAGCTTCGTAAGGGCGTTGAACTGAATGACGGTATTACGCTGCCAGCCAAAGCAATTAAAGTCACTGAACCGGAATGGTTATGGGAGCGTAATCCTCCTGTACGTTTCCGTGCTTCTGTTCCAACTTCATGGGTCGAAATTTCAATCTGTGAAGGCCGTAACCGCCAAGTTCGTCGTATGACTGCAGCAGTCGGCTTTCCTACCTTACGTTTGATCCGTACCAAAATCGGTTCAATTGATCTGGTTCAATTAGGTTTACAGCCAGGTGAAACTAAAGAAATTGAACCCCTACTTTATCCAGACTTTAAAGATGTGCCTGCTCAAGAACCTTACCGCTCGCGCTCTTATGTGAAAAAACCGGGTGGTACCGGTGGTAAACCGATTAACAAGAAAGTAACGAAAGACGGTACCAAGAAAAAAACCGGTACACCGCGTATCTGGCAAATGGAAGAAGGTGAAAAACCACGTCGCAAGACCAATGGTACCACCCGTCCAAATACCAAGAGTCGTGGCCGTCGTACACGTTAAGCCATTGCTTAGATCGGGAAGATCAAACTAAAGACCACGCCTTGAGGATGGTTATTTACCTGAACTTCCCCTTGATGCAACTGCATAATCGACTGCACAATCGCCAAGCCTAAACCACCCGTTTGGGCTTTTTGATGCCGACTGCTATCAATCTGGTAAAAGCGTTCAAACAGATGGGCTAAATGCTGTTCGCCAATATGTACACCTGCTGTCAGTACATCAATCCGACAGCTATTTTCTGTAGTTATCGCCGTGATTCTAATCTGGCCATTTTCCTTGCCATACTGCACGGCATTGCTGAGCAAATTGGCAAGCGCACGTTGCAGATGTTCCGGATGCGCAGCTATATTCAGTTGAGCCGGAATATCCGTATAAATAGATATATATTTTTCTTCTGCCAGAAACTCAAAATATGCCAGCAAATCTTCTATGATCTGGCTCAGTTCTAATGTCTCTTTTTCTATCTGATAGTGACCATGTTCCACCCGGGCGATAAACAGCATATTTTCAATCATCTGGGTCAGACGTTCATACTCTTCCAGATGGGAATACAGCAAATTTTCTAATTCATCGCGACTACGTGACTTCGACAAGGCAATCTGGGTTTGCCCCATCAAGTTATTCAGGGGCGTTCGTAATTCATGAGAAATATCTTCAGAAAATCGGGCCAGCTGTTCATAGCCTTGCTGGATTCGGTCCAGCATGGCATTCATGGCCTCGGTTAATTGCAGCACTTCAATAGTTCGGGATGGCAACTCGATACGCTGATTCAGCTGCTGCACACTGATCTGCTGAGTGGCGTAAATTAATTGACGCATGGATCGCAATAGATAGTGTCCCATCAGCCAAGCTAACAAGGTGGATAAAATAATACCAAGCAGAGTGTATATCACTAATTTTATCAGGTAATGTTTTAAAACCTGTTGCCCTGCTGCGAGCTGCTTACCGGCAATCAGTTGATAAGACTGTCCATTAAAGTCCACTTGCTTAAATGCCAAACGGGTCGTGGGTTGTTCAAGCTTATTATTTTGATAATTCAGCCTGGTGTGATAATCCAATAGAGGAATAGTAATATTTAAAGGATTAATATCAATTAATGTATTCTGCGCGTTTTTAAGGATCAGTAAGTTGTCTTCCTGTCCAAGCATATTCTCATAAAGCTCTGGATGTTCGATCAGCACCTGAAAGCTTTGCTGATCAGCCAGAAATATTTCAATCCTGGAAATCCGCAAGGCCAAAGCTTCATCCTGCTGTTGTTGCACCATCTGCTGCATATTGTGATAGGACAACCCGCCGATACTTAAAAAAACGATACAGGAAATAAGGCCAAAAGCGATGCCGAGACGTGTGCCCAAATGCATTTTCATGCGTGCACATCCAGCTTATAACCCATACCACGTACAGTATGAATAAGTTTTGGACTGAAATGGTCATCAATTTTAGAACGTAATCGACGTACAGCAACATCAACGACATTGGTGTCAGTATTAAAATTAATATTCCAGACCAGTGAAGCAATTTGTGTCCGGGTTAACACTTCGGACTGGTGTTCCATCAGCAACTGCAAAAGTGCAAACTCTTTTTGGGTAAGCTCAATTTTTTGCTGGTCTCGAAATACTTCCCGGGTTAAACGATTCAGCTCTAAATTGGCCACCTGATACGTTTCGTGTTCAGTTTTTGGTACACGGCGCAGCAGGCTTTTGATTCTGGCCAAAAGTTCGATATAAGAGAAAGGCTTAGTTAAATAGTCATCTGCACCCAGTTCCAATCCTTTGACCCGGTCAAGCACATGATCTTTGGCAGTCAGCATAAGTACGGGAACTTTAGAAAAAGTACGCAAGGTTTTGAGGACTTGCCAGCCGTCTAGGTCGGGCAGCATCACATCCAGCAATACCAGATCAATCTGTTGCTGTTCCAGCACCGATAAGGCATGCAGGCCATTACCCACTTGTGTAGTCTGGTAGCCGGATTCATTTAAGCCTGTAGCCAAGAAGCCGGCAATTTTGGTTTCATCTTCTACAATTAAAATATGCATGGGCTGAGTTTAATCAATTTCATACGGCGCAAAGATTACAAATTGGTAATCTGATTGTCATCCATGAGCTTCCATTCTTTGATTATGATCTTCTCAATTTCTATATGACTGAACATTATCATGAGAAGTAGATTAAATCAGAGAAAAATATTTTTATATCTAGCGAGTTTAGCAATGGTTAGCTTAAGCCATGCTGAATTAAAAACGGCCTATATTATGGACTTGAGCACAGCAAACCAACTTGCTGAGAATGTCATGCAAGCTTGTCAGAAAGCCAGCAAACCCGCTGCAGTCACAGTACTGGATCAAGGCGGCAATGTCCTCACCAGCCAACGGCATGAATCTGTCGGAATTCACAATTTAACTGCATCACAACGTAAAGCCTTTACTGCATACTCGACTAAGACAAATACATTAGATTTTATGCGTCATGCACAAAAGAACCCGGATGCACAGAATTTAAATACCTTGGATGAATTGTTATTACTGGGCGGCGGGGTGCCTGTAGTTTATAAAAACCAGCTCATTGGCGCTGTTGGTGTCGCAGGCTCTGGTGGCTCTGAACAGGATCATCAGTGTGCCGTACAAGGCTTTCAACATACTTTAAAACAACTTTAATTTTATCCATCTCTAGAGTAGGAACAGACAAATGAAAAAAATTATTTTTGGTGCTCTTCTAGCGGCGACAGCAAGCTTTTCTTTTGCACAGAATCCTTTAAGTGTGCATGTGCTGAATCAGGAAACTGGTCTGCCCTCCGCCAATGTCGCGGTGATTTTGGAAGCTCAGCAAGGTGACAAGTGGATAAAACTGAATGAGTTAAAAACAGATGCCAATGGCCGTATCAAAGAGTTTTATCCTAAAGATACAGCTTTACAGAAAGGCATCTATAAAGTGACCTTCAAAACCGGTGACTGGTTTAAGGCCAATAATCAACGCACCTTCTTCCCTGAAGTACCTGTGGTATTTACGATTGACGGTGCTTTGGAGCACTATCATATTCCCTTATTACTGAGCTCTTATGGTTATTCAACCTATCGTGGTAACTAATTCTTAATCACTAAAAGCGTCATTTTCATGGCGCTTTATTTTGATAAGTAAAATGGCTGCATTTCATCATTCATCTGGCTTTCGCTTGTTATTTATCTCCTAGAGTGCTATTTATGATTCATATAATTAATATTTTTAAAATAAGTGTATCTAAAAAAGGAGTTTTGCAATGGATCAGCAAGTGAACCAGATGTTTAATCAGGACCGGTTAATTCAGTATCTCGGTGCGCATCTAATTTCTTATAACCACAATCATGCGAAGATTGAACTTAAAGTGTCTGAACAACATTTACAGGGGCATCAGGCCTGTAACGGCGCTGTGATTTTTGCATTAGCTGATGCTGCATTTGCCATTGCCTGCAATACCGGCGAACATCCAGCAGTCGGCCAACATTGTGGTATTCATTATCTGAAACCGGCACTGCTCGGTGATACCCTTACCGCCATAGCTGAACATAAAGCCAGTAGCGGTCGCAGTGGGATTTACGATATTCAGATCCTGAATCAGAAAGATCAAATCGTGGCTGAATTCCGTGGAACCTCACGACTGATCGTTAAATAATTATTCTAAAACTTAATGCAATAAAAAAACCGGTGCATCAACACCGGTTTTTTAAAACAGCAAATGCTAAATTAAGCTTTCAACCATTTCTCAGCTTTAGTTTGATCTTCAACTTTCAATTCAACTTCAGTCAGTTCAGAACCACCATTTTGAACGTCAAAAGTCATCAGCTCATCACGACGGAATGCATGGACAGTATACGTACCTTCCTGTTTCGCATATTTCTCGACAAGTTTCGTCGTTGCTTTAAGTCCATCAATCGCCACAATCACATCATTCGCTGAAAGGCCCGCTTTCACCCCTGCTCCATCACGACGTGCAGACTGAACCAGCACACCTTCAGGCTTATCTACAAGTTTCAAACCAAATGGTAATGACTTGTCATTTTTCAGCGTATAGCTCACGCCAAATTCAGGTAATAACTGATCTAATGGCAATTCATCAGTAGTATTGATCAGGTGATTAATCTGTTCTAACCAGTTATCACCAGTCAATTCCTGACACAATTCGAAAATAGTGCGTTCATTGACCTGAATGCCATTTTGCGTATTTTCATATAGCTTACGCATCAAAGCGTCCAGACTTGAGCCACGCAGACGTAGACCCAGATCAAGACACAATGCGACTAAACAGCCTTTATTATAGTAGCTGGTACCGGCATTGTTTGAGTTTTCATCCTGACGATAGAATTTCACCCAGGCATCAAAGCTAGACTCAGACACCGACTGAATAAAACGTCCCGGGTTTTGAAGATAACGATCAATCTGCGCTTTAAGCAATGCAATATAAGATTCCTGATTGATCACGCCACTACGTAGTAGAATCAGGTCGTCATAATACGACGTAAACCCTTCAAAGATCCAAAGCAAAGAAGTATAGCCTTCTTTGTTCAGGTCATAATTCACGAAGTTTTCTGGACGAATAAATTTCACTAACCATGAATGGAAATACTCATGACTACATAGGCCAAGGAAACGCTGATAATCTTTCGATGGCTCTTCAGGCTCATCTGCTTTAGGAAAGTCATCACGCGGTGTAATCAGACTGGTTGAGTTTGGATGCTCCAAACCGCCATAGCTGTTCCCGGTGGCTATGGTCATAAAGGTATAATCATTGAATGGCGCAGAACCGAACATGGAAATTTCTGTCGCACAGATTTTTTCAATGTCCTGCTTCATACGCTGTTCATTCATCGCATGCTTGCCTGACACCACAAACTCATGCGGAATGCCATTGACTTCAAAGCTGAAACGGGTCTGCTCTGCCAGTTCAAACGGCGCATCAATCAGTTCAGCATAGTTTTTAGCTTTTAAGGTATAACGACCTTTGACCAGACTTTTAGCCTGCATACCTGTCGCAAGCTGGAAATGTTTTAGCTCATCCGGCAGGAATACTTCTACTTCAATTTCTTTATGTTCCTGACCTTCCAGCCCTAAACATGCACAAGCCGGGTTCACATAAAGACGGTTTTGATCCGCATATGCACCACGAACAGACAGGTCATACGCATAGACATCATATTCCACCGTAATCAGTTCATGATCCGTATTGAATAAACGCCATTTATTCTTTTCAAACTTCTGGATTTGTAGCTGGCGTCCATCCTCATCATAAGCCTTGACCGCTTCAATATACTTGGAGAACTCGCGAATCAGGTAACTACCCGGAATCCAGGTCGGTAAAGAAAGGACTTGTGTTGGGTCTGCTAAAAAGCGAAGAGTTACGTGAATAAGGTGCTGACGATAATCGTCAAATTCGATTTGATAATGCAACATAATGGGCGATATAAAATACAAATAAATGAGTTATAGCTTAGCTTAGCATTTTTTAGGCCAGTATTGCTTAGCTGTCGCATTTGTCTACATTTCTGACTAGCTATCCTTAAAAAAAAGGCATAGCATGCGTGAAAATTAAATCGTTCATCGACCGGTTGGTTATTAAGGAACACCTTTGAAATACATCATCTCACTGCTTGCAGTTCTCAGCCTGTTTGTGCCTGCAATTTCATATGCTGCCCTTCTGAATATTTTGCCTGAAAGCGTTGAAGCAGAAGCATGGATCATTCTTGATTCACAGTCAGGCCAGGTCATTGCCGAACACAATGCCGACGTTCAACGTGCTCCAGCTTCCCTCACCAAAATGATGGTCGCTTATATTGCATTGAAAGAAATTCAGGCGGGTAAATTAGATAAAAGTGAAGTATTAACTGCAACACCGATTGTGAAAACAGTGATGTGGGATGAGTCACAAATGTACCTGAAAGAAGGTGAGCAGATTTCGATTGATCAACTTCTGGCAGGTCTGATTATCATGTCGGCGAATGATGCTGCTGTGACATTGGCAGAAAAAATTTCAGGTGATATTCCGAGCTTTGTCGAGCGAATGAATCGGGAAGCAAAAGCTTTAGGTATGGTTCATACCCATTTCCAGAATCCGGCCGGTATTACCATGCCTGAGCACTATTCTACTGCAGCGGATCTGGCGCGTTTGTCGGCAGCTGTAGTCAATCAAACTCCGGACTATCTATATTATTCCAAACAGCCAAGTTTTACCTATAACAACCATTTCCACCGTGCCACTAACCGTGTGTTGCAAGTGGACTCAAGCGTCGATGGTTTAAAAACTGGCTTTACTCGTGCAGCCGGCTATAACCTGGCGCTCACCGCCAATCGTCCAACTTATGATATGGAACTGCCCCACCGTCGTTTGATCGTGGTTGTTTTAGGTACCAAAAGTGCTGCCAAACGCGCTGAAGTGTCGCATAAGTTGATGAATCTGGCGTATACCTATACCCGTAATGAAGTCGCCATTAAAGACAAACAGCTACTCGCTGAATTACCGGTGATCAAATCGACTTTGAAAATGTTTAAGGTTCAGACTAAACAGCCGCAGATTATTACGACATCTTTATATGATCAGAATTATGCCATTGACCTGAACCAGTTCGATCAAAACCATCAACGGGTAATGTTGAATACAGGTGATGGTGTAATGCAAAGCATTGAACCGCTCCATGAAACCCAAACTCATATCAATGTAGAAATGACTGCTTCTGAGTTAATTGCACCTATGGCCAAAGTGATGCCATTAGCGACGATTCATGTCTATCAGAATAATCAGCTTATTCGTACCATCCAGATTGAAGATATGGTGGAACTTGAAGAAGCCAGTTTCTTCCAGAAATTTCTGAGCTGGTTATCCAGCTTCTTTAGCATCTTTGCAGAAAGTGCACCAAGTGCCAAACTCTATCCAATCCAGAAATAAACACTGAATACAGTTAGAAGGCCTCTCATTTGCCTTCTAACCCCCCCCCTTAAATTTCTCCCTTTTCTCTCGTCAATTTTACCTCCCCTGACATAATTGCTACGTTTTGTAATTTGTATAACAATTCTAATCAAGACGGCCTGCTGCCCATGCCATAGTATATTTGGTCTAAATTTCTCTTATTTTTATTAGAAAAATAAATAGGTTAATAATATATGACAGCACATCGAATCGTAATTGTAGGTGGTGGCGCAGGTGGGTTGGAGCTGGCTACTCAACTGGGCGAAACCTTAGGCAAAAGTGGCCAAGCGCATATCACGTTGGTAGATCAGAAACTGACACATATCTGGAAACCCTTATTGCATGAAATTGCTGCAGGTACACTTAATCCGCATGCAGAAGAAACCAATTATTTTAGTCATGCTGCAGCTCATCATTATCACTTTGTGCTGGGAACATTTGTTGATCTGGATCGTAAGGCTAAAGAAATTGTTCTGGAAACAGATTACTTTTCTAAAAAAGCTCAGCCTAAACAGAAGAAACACATCAGCTATGACACGCTGGTGCTGGCATTAGGTTCCACTTCCAATGATTTTAATACGGAAGGTGTCGCACAAAACTGCCATTTTCTCGACAGCCGTCAGCAGGCCGATGTCTTCCAGCAGGATCTGCTACATCTTTATCTCAATGCTCAAAATCAGACCTCTTCCCGTGAGCTTAAAATTGCCATTATTGGAGCCGGTGCGACTGGTGTAGAACTGGCTGCCGAGCTGGTGATCGCCAAACAAAACTTTTTTAAATATGGTCTGAACAAGATCGATCCAAATAAAGTCAAAATCACTTTGATTGAAGCGGCTGACCGAATCTTACCTGCACTGTCTGAGAAAATGGCTGAACACACCATGGAGCAACTCAATCGTCTAGGTATTGAGGTATTAACCAGTCACCGGGTCGCTAAAGTCGATGAAGACCAGATTTACTTTGCTGATGGTTCAAGCCTCGAAGCAGAAATTAAAGTCTGGGCTGCTGGAATTAAAGCACCAGAAGTTCTGGCAAAACTTAAAGAGCTGGAAAAAGACAACATTAATCGCCTAAAAGTTTATGCAACTCTGCAAACTTTGTCAGACCCGGATATTTTCGTTTTTGGTGATTGTGCTCACTGTCAGCCTGAAGCAGATCAACCGGTTTTAGGCCCCCGTGCACAGGTCGCCAGCCAGCAGGCCGCTTTTCTGGTCCGAGCCTTAAAAGCACGCATTAATGGCGAAAGCTATTTACCGATGTTCAAGTTTTCTGACAAAGGTTCATTAGTGTCTTTAAGTCAAAACAGCGCTGTCGGTGAATTATTGGGTCAGGTCAATGTTCAAGGCTTTGTCGCGAAATCCATGTATGTATCCCTGTACCGGATTCATCAGGCCACCATTCATGGCTATACCCATGCTGGTCTGTTAACTGCCAAAGACTTTGTTACACGAAAAATTGCACCCAAGCTGAAATTGCATTGAAATTGTAAATATTGTCCTCATATATGAAAAAATCGTCATTAAACATGTCAAATTGCATTTTTTTGCTATTTTTAGTCTACAAAAATACAATTTCACTTTATGATGTACCCTTAAAAAATTGAATGGATCAATTAATATGACTGCTATTGCAAATAACCTCGTGGTTTCTTTCCACTACACATTGACTAACGCAGAGGGTGAAACTCTCGACAAATCTCAAGGTGAACCACTTGCCTATTTGCACGGTGCAGGTAACATCATCCCTGGTTTAGAAAAAGCTTTAGAAGGCAAAACTGTTGGTGAAAAATTCACTGTAAATGTTCCTGCTGCTGAAGGCTATGGCGAATATAACCCAGAGCTAGTGCAAGAAGTGCCTAAACAAATGTTCCAAGGCGTAGACAACATCCAGGCAGGCATGCAGTTCCAAGCACAAACTGATGACGGCGTTCAAATCGTAACTGTTAAAGCAGTTGAAGGTGACAACGTAGTTGTTGATGCTAACTTCCCGCTTGCTGGTCAAGATTTAACTTTCGAAGTTGAAATCGTGTCTATCCGTGAACCTTCTCAAGAAGAACTTGATCACGGTCACGTACACGGTGCAGGTGGTCACCACCACTAAGACTTCCCGGTCTTTAGCACAAAAAGGCAAAGTGAAAACTTTGCCTTTTTTATTGCCTTAAGATTTTAAATATAAAAAAGCAGGACTACTGCCCTGCTTTTCATCATTAAAATCACGAATCACTCAAATTACGCAATCATTAACGTTTGTTATAGATCTGCATTGCTGCTGGCAGATTTTGACGCATTGCTGCGATACGTTGACTGTTCGATGGGTGAGTAGACAGGAAGGTAGCGCCAGTGCTGCCGCCTTCAAGCTTGTTCATTTTTTCCCAAAGAGTAATCGCTGCATTTGGGTTATAGCCAGCACGCGCCATGAGGGTTAAACCACCTTGGTCTGCACGACTTTCCAGATTACGTGAGTAAGGCAAGCCGATACCAATCTGGCTACCCAATTGTGCTACTGCAGCACCACCTTGTCCTACGCCCGCTGCATTTAAACCAATACCCAATGCCAGATCAGTCAGGGCTTGTGCACCAAGTTTCTGTTTCGCATGCTCTTCCAGGGCATGGACCATTTCATGACCCATAATGGCTGCAATTTCAGCATCGGTCAGATTCAGCTTGTTCACGATACCGGTATAGAACACCACTTTACCACCAGGTGCCACAAAAGCGTTGACCTGATCAGATTTCAATACGGCCAACTGCCATTGGAATGCAGTACCCGTCTGGTTCAGCTGGTTGGCATAAGGTTTTAAACGGTTAAAAACAGCATTAATACGACTGTATGTCGCTGAACTGGTATCCAGCTGGCCTTTCGCTTTAGCGTCTGCCACCATGGCATTGTAGCTTTGGCTGGCTGAAGCATTTAAAGTCGCAGTATCTGCACCTGCAATATCGGCAATAGTTGTACAACCAGACAAAGTAATGGCTGCGGCTGCACCCATACCTAACAAGAATTTATTTTTCATTATAGTGACTCCACCATAAGCAAAAGGTTAATTTACATTGTAAAAAATTATAAGTTAAAGGCCGGATCAACTAAATGTACAATTACTTCATCTTGTTATATTTTATGTAATTTTAACCCCAATACTGTATCGTAAGCCAATAAATCAGACAGACAATATTTAAACCTAAATATAAATAACACAAAGGTTTAATTTTTTCTTCTAAAATTTCACTTTTACGCTTAAAAAATAGAAAAGCATTCTGTAACAAGATGACCGGTACCAATACACAGGCAATGATCACACTCAAGCCAATAAATGCACCGTAAATAATGTCAGGATCCTGAGTTTGGGCACGGATAATCAGCATCGCAATGGTCGGTGCGCCGCCCATCGCGAATAACAAGGAATAGAACATCGTTCCCGAGATATTTTTATGCATCCTGCATACTCATATTTTATTTTGTTTTATTCTAACAAGCGCCATGCCACTGCACAGCACTTGCTGTTAAGACTTTAGTCCTGAATTTCCAAATTATTTCTTAGCTTTATATACCGTCATCGCTTCAGGCATCAGCTGTTGCAAGACTGCAATTCGGTCATCATTTGTTGGATGCGTAGATGTAAATTTATTCAGGACGCTATTGCCACGGCTGTCTTGCGCATTCATTTTTTGCCACAACGTAATCGCTGCATTCGGGTTATAGCCCGCTCGTGCCATTAGCATGAGCCCGCCTTTATCGGCACGGCTTTCCAGATTACGTGAGAATGACAAGCCCACACCAAATTGAGCACCCATATCCAGCAGTAGCCCACCATAACCACCAGCGGACTGCCCGACATACTTGCTACCGATACTTACTGCCAAATCGGTAAGTGCTTGCGCTCCTACCTTATTTTTAGAATGTTCCTCAAGCGCGTGCACCATTTCATGTCCCATGATGGCAGCAACTTCATCGTCTGTAAGTTTTAGTGTGTCGACAATACCCGTATAGAACACCACCTTGCCACCTGGTGCGACATAGGCATTAATCTCGTTAGATTTGATCACAGCCACTTGCCAGTCAAACTTCTGCCCAGTCTGATTCAGTTGATCCGCATACGGCTTCATTTTCAGGAAAACACGGTTTACTTTTTTATAAGTGGCAGAAGTCGTATCCAGAATCTGTTTCTGCTTGGCTTCTGTCAACATCTGATTATAGCTTTGTGCTGCACTCAGATTTAATGTGGTTGAATCGGCTCCCATCAGATCTGCAACCGTAGTACACCCCGTTAATGTGGTCGCAATGACCATCCCCGCCAATAAATTTTTATATTTCATGACCTTCTCAAATATATAAGGTCAAAACATCATAAAGAATCCAAACAGGTTTTCAATCATTTTTATAAGCTTTTCCAAATAAAAAACCCTGTGAAATCACAGGGTTTTTATCATTTTCAGCTTAAAGGATTAAGCATCAAACGGATGGCGAAGAATAATGGTTTCTTCACGGTCTGGACCAGTTGAAATGATGTCGATTGGACATTCAATCAATTGTTCAAGACGTTTCACATAGTTAATTGCCGCTTGTGGCAATTGATCTAGTGATTTCGCACCGAAAGTAGATTCTTTCCAGCCTGGCATAGTCTCGTAAATTGGTTTTAAAGTTTCAAATGCAAGCGCATCAGAAGAACCAACACAGCCAGAATCAGCAGCTTCGTAACCTACACAGATTTTCACTTCTTCCAAACCGTCAAGAACGTCAAGTTTAGTCAAGCAAATACCAGACAGTGAGTTCACTTCTACTGAACGACGCAGGATTTCAGCATCGAACCAGCCACAACGACGTTGACGGCCAGTAGACGCACCAAATTCTGAACCTACAGTACCCAGGTGTTTACCAATTGCATCACCTGTATCTGTTGCAGCGTCATACACCAACTCAGTTGGGAATGGACCTGAACCTACACGAGTAGTATACGCTTTAGTAATACCAAGAACGTAGTCAAGGTGTAATGGACCAAGACCTGAACCTGAGCTTACACCACCAGCAGTCGTGTTTGAAGAAGTCACGTACGGATATGTACCGTGGTCAACGTCAAGCAATGAACCTTGTGCACCTTCGAACATGATTTTCTTGCCAGCTTTACGGTAAGCGTGAAGTTCACCAGTCACGTCCATAACCATAGGCTCGATCACTTTGCGCCATTCGTCGCAAAGCGCAAGTACGTCTTCAACTTTAACTGCTTCAACACCGAAGAATTGAGTCAATTGGAAGTTGTGGTATTCAAGCAATTCTTCAAGCTGAGCTTTCAGATGTTCGCCACCACGTACCAGGTCAGCAACACGGATTGCACGACGCGCTACTTTATCTTCATAAGCAGGACCAATCCCACGACCAGTTGTACCAATTTTCGCATTACCACGTTTTTTCTCACGAGCTTGGTCAAGTGCGATGTGGTGTGGAAGAATCAATGGACAGTTTGGAGAAATGCGTAGACGTTCACGTACTGGCACGCCTTCTTTTTCAAGAATATCCATCTCTTTGATGAGCGCTTCAGGTGAAAGAACCACACCATTACCAATTAAGCACAATACGTTTTCACGTAAAATACCTGATGGAATGAGGTGTAATACAGTTTTCTTACCACCAACCACGAGAGTATGACCTGCGTTATGTCCGCCTTGATAACGAACTACTGCAGCCGCTTGATCTGTGAGCAGGTCGACGATTTTACCCTTACCTTCGTCGCCCCATTGGGTACCAAGTACCACAACATTCTTGCCCATAATAGCCTCATTACATCATGCTGTTAAAGTTGAAAGTCCCACTCAGCGACATGAACACTGAGTAAAACAATTAAAGCGATTAAATCGTTTTGATAGTCCACTCACCGTCCACATTCACCAGCTGGTGAGTTGCATACGGTACTGAGTTTAAATCATCATTACCTAATAACTGAATTACACTTAAGCCTTGTGCACGGGTTGCCTGAATCGCATTTAACAGCGCAGCATCTGTACCCTTAGGTGCTACCACAACTTTAGCTGTAGCAAACTTGCCTGCACTTAAAGCATATAAGTCACAAGAGAAACCAGTTGCCGGACGTGCACGACCAAAATGCTCACCAATGCCATCATAACGGCCACCTTGTGCCAGTGCCGCAGCACGGTTTGGTGCATAAACTGCATACATCAGGCCGGTGTGATAATGGTATGAACGTAACTCGACGACATCAATCCCAATATGCAGATTCGGCCAGCGCACCTGAACTTCATTTTTGGTGGTTTGCAGTGCATCAAATGCCTGTTTGAAGGCTGGATTTTCTAATACTTCAGCACTTAAATTCGTTTTTAAGGCATCCAGGTCACTTGCAAAGCGGCCAAGCGTATAGAAGTCTGAACCAAACTTAAGATTTGCAGTAAATTCAGCCAGTTCCGGCAATGCTTTACGTTGATACAGATCAGACAGTTGGCGTTCGGTTGCTTTACTTAAACCCGCTTGTGCAATCAGACTACGGAACAGACCAACATGACCTAAGTCAAGGTGGACGCCGTCGGCCAGACCCGCTTCCTGAATCAGGCTGATCATCAGGTCAACCATTTCCACGTCAGCATCAATGCTGTCTGAACCAAATAATTCTGCACCTAATTGCAATGGTGCACGTGTGGTATTAAATCCTTGAGGTTTCGTATGTAAAACCGTACCCGCATAGCAATAACGAGCCACACCTTCCACTGGATGTACATGCGCATCGATACGAGCCACTTGTGGTGTCATATCGGCACGCACACCAAGCAAGCGGCCAGACAGCTGGTCGATCACTTTAAAAGTGGCTAAGTCTAAATCCTGATTCGATTCTGAGAGAGAAGATAGAGATTCAATGTATTCAATAAATGGCGTGTACACCAGCTGATAACCTCGAGATGCGAGGAAATCCAGTGATTGACGGCGCAGGCTTTCGATGACTTGCGCTTGTTCTGGTAATACATCAGCTACACCATCAGGTAATAACCATGTCTCTGAAATGGGCATGTTGTAAACCTAAATTCTTGTCAGCGCGGAATAAACCGCATAAAAAAATCGGGAGCACACCCGATTTCTCCTAGTCTAGCACGATCGTTTAGGCTGTGCATCGCAATTTTGATAATTTTCTCTGACTGAACAAAGGACTTAGATAGATAAACCAAACCATCTCCCTCTTATCAAGAGAAAATAGGCTGAATAAAATTTAACAACCAACATATCAACTTGATTTTCTAATATATTTCCTCAACCAAAACAATGACGAAAAACTTATTCTTGATTCAATCCTCATCTATCCAAGGGTAAGAATTTATAAAATATCAGTACTAGATGCTTAAAAATAATCCTATACAAAAACCTAATGTGCAGACTTAAATGACCAAGAAAACAGCATCATTCTGGTAGAGTTTAAAGGCACTGCAAAGACTCCGGTATTTCTTATAAACTTTCTTTCTCCTTCTAGAATAAAACCCGATCATCTCATGCCTCCCTTTCAGCCACGTATAACGCCTTCTGATGCCACTCCTCTGAGTGAGTTTCAGCGTGGTGTGAAAGACTGCATACCTTTATTATTGGGTGTAATTCCTCTGGCGCTGGTCTTGGGCGCAACAGCAGCACAAAAAGATTTTAGCCTGCTTGAGGTTCCCTTGCTGACCGGGCTGAACTTTGCTGGCGGTTCCGAGTTTGCAGTTTTAGAAGCCTGGACTGATCCACCGCATCTGCTTACCTTAATCTTTATTAGTTTTCTCATTAACAGCCGCTATATTTTGCTCGGTGCCAGTCTGGTACCTTATTTAACCCGAATCGCTGATAAAAAATTGACTTGAAAAATAAGAGGACTAGAGCCATCAGTTGAGTTACCAC
>ERZ1023241.185-NODE-185-length-17605-cov-28.183590_pt1 | contig 17605 bp, 19 predicted proteins | sample MGYA00380455_ERZ1023241 | MGnify/ENA primary metagenome ERZ1023241 (study PRJEB33173, sample SAMEA4830304) | metagenome | study: EMG produced TPA metagenomics assembly of the PRJEB25223 data set...
AAACTTAACAACTCAGCAATCTGCTTCGTTCGTTTCCGTCTATCTCGTCGGTATGGGTGCATTCTAGAGGATTTCAGAATCATTGCAACCCCCAATTCACTATATTTTTCACGTATGTATCTTTTTTCTACGAATTTCGTTAAAAAATCGCTTTTTTATCTAAATTTTGAGCATTTTTCTTCAATAAAAGCCGTATTCATTGCAATTCAATTTAAAACAGTAAAATTTATTAAGACCTGATAACTATCAAAAAACTGTGATTTTTAAATAAGACCGTAAAATTTAAGGGCTGTATCCAGAATTTTCCGAAACTTTCTTATATCAGGTTACATATTTTGCTGTTTTCTATCCGATTTATATATGGAGCTTTCTGTAAGGTCAAAATCCTTGCTCAATACAGATTTTTTCTTAACACCCACTTTTAAGAAGCAAAAATGAGGATATGATCTTTCTAGATTTCAGATCATCCAGAAAGCTTACTTAAGCGCAGAAGAATAAGTAGAAGATTAAAATCGGTTAAGCCACATTTGAGTATCTATCTTTTACCCAATGCTGCATCACTTCCTCAATCACTTCTTTCTTGCCATTGTAATCTTCAGCAGCAAACAATAATTTGGCCCGACGTGGCAGACGTTCTTTGACTAATGAAAAGAGTAAATAGTGGGAGGCAAGATCTAATTGCTGAAATAAGGCCTGTACCTGATCAAAAGATTTTTGTTTTTGCTCAGCAGACTCATATTCGAAGAGAAAACGCAAAATGAAATCGATGTCTTCATCAAACATCTGTTCAGTCTGGTATTGATACACCTTATTTACCTTTCTTTTTATAGATAGATTGAGATTCAAAAATGATCCATTTATCTCACCATGGATTTAACCTGAATTCCAGCTGATTCATCCATCTTTGTTTTGAATTTATTGAAGATTGAACATATAGCCAGACAACACCAATAAAAAAGGAAGAGATCTCTCCCAAAATCTCTTCCTTAGAATTGAATCTTTACCCGATCCATTATGTCATTATTATAGTTATTCACATTATATTAACTTGTCTCTTTACTTAGAGACCTGATCAATTATGGAGTTGTCTGTTATTGATCATTACCCTCTAGATATGCTTTTCACGGAATCTCTAGACGAATAAATCTTATACACAAAAAACCAGAAATGCAAGCCAAATGGCAAAATTTAAATGTTGTTTTTATAAGGTTTTTTTTAATTTCTATATTTATATAATTCATATACAACTTAAAAAATAAAAGCAGGCCGAAGCCTGCTTTTATTTCAATAACTTAGAACCAGCCTTAGTCAACGAAGGTCACTTTTGCAATTGCTTTTTTGCTGGCCTGAATAATTAAAGTTACGTTCTCTTTCACAGAAAAAGACGCATCAACTGGTTTCCAGTCCACTTTTACAGTGCCGCGACCTAAGGCATCTTTAGCTTGAGCAGCATTTTTGGTTAAGCCAGCTTCACGTAAAATTGAAGTAATGAATATCTCACCACCAAATTCGCCACGTGAAATGGTCACTTCTGGCGTACCTTCAGGCAGTTCACCTTCAGTAATGATATTACCTGCACCTTTATGGGCATGAGCGACAGCTTCAGCACCGTGGAAACGTTCCACCAGTTCCAGCGCAAGAATGCGTTTTACTTCCTGCGGGTTACGGCCTTCTTCGATTTCTTTCAGCAAGCCTTGAATTTCTTCTATAGATTTGAAGCTGAGCAGATCGAAATAACGCTCAATCAATGAATCCGGCATAGAGAGGACTTTCTGATACATCGCGCCCGGTGCATCAAATACACCAATATAGTTGCCTAAAGATTTAGACATCTTGTTCACGCCATCCAGACCTTCAAGAATTGGCACAGTAATACACACCTGTGCTTCCTGGTTATAACGGCCTTGCAGGGTACGACCCATCAACAGGTTAAAGGTCTGGTCTGTACCCCCTAACTCCACGTCAGCTTCTAAAGCGATTGAGTCATAACCTTGAACCAATGGATATAAGAATTCATGAATCGCAATCGGTTGCTGGTTGTTATAACGCTTGGTGAAGTCATCACGCTCTAACATACGTGCAACTGTTTGTTGTGATGCCAATTGAATCAGGTCAGCTGCAGTTTTTTGTGCAAACCATTCCGAGTTAAACACGACTTTGGTTTTGTCTGGATCAAGAATTTTAAATACTTGTTCCTGATAGGTTTTTGCATTTTCCAACACCTGCTCACGTGACAATGGCGGGCGGGTTGCGCTCTTACCCGTTGGATCACCGATCATCGCAGTGTAGTCACCAATCAGGAAGTAAACTTCATGACCCAAGTCCTGGAATACTTTTAATTTATTGATTAAAACTGTATGACCTAGGTGCAGATCCGGTGCAGTTGGGTCAAAACCCGCTTTAATTTTTAAAGGACGATTCTGCTTTAATTTCTTCAGAAGGTCTTCTTCAGAAATAATTTCGTGGGTGCCTCGTTGGATGAGGGCAAGTTGTTCTTCAGCCGGCAGGAAATTTGACATCACAAAATCCAAATAGATCAGTTATACAATTTGTGCGATATACTAACACTTTTTCAGCACATTGCAGGCTTAAGAATAATCATGACAGCGATCTATATTGGGGTAATGACCGGCACAAGCATGGATGGTGTCGATATTGTTGCTGCTTCTTTTGATCCACTTCAGCTTCATGCTACCCTCACCTTGCCTTTTGATCCCGATCTTCGTGATGAACTGATGGCGTTAACTTTGCCAGATGACAATGAAATCGATCGCATGGGCAAAGCTGATGTCGCACTGGCACAGATGATTGGTCATGGCATCAATGCGCTGATTAAAGAAAATAATTTAGATCGATCTCAAATCAAGGCGATTGGCTCACATGGTCAGACCATCCGCCATCGCCCCGAACATGGCTTTACCCTGCAAATTGGTGATCCGAATATCATTACTGAAATCACCCAGATTCCGGTCATTTCCGATTTCCGTCGTCGTGATCTGGCCGCTGGCGGCCAAGGCGCGCCTTTAGTTCCGGCTTTTCACCAAGATATTTTCCAGCATGACAGTATTCACCGTGTGATTCTGAATCTGGGCGGCATTGCCAATGTGAGTATTCTGCCGGCAGGCCAACCGGATCAAGTGTATGGCTTTGATACCGGCCCTGCCAATATTCTGATGGATGCCTGGTGTCAGCGTTATACCGGCCAGCCTTTTGATGAAAATGGTAACTGGGCAGCTTATGGCACGCCAATCCGTAGCCTATTGGACCGTTTACAGGAACATGAGTTCTTCTCAAAAGAGCCACCGAAAAGTACCGGCCGCGAAGACTTTAATCTGGAATGGCTGGATGAACAGATTGCTGACTGGCGCAATGATCTTCAATATGATGAACTTGAAGATACACCAGAGAATGTGCAAGCTACTTTAATGAAGCTCACGACCCGTGCGATTAAAAAAGCCATTTACCGTTCTGGTCTGGATACCGGTGAAGTCTATGTCTGTGGTGGTGGTGCCTATAATTCACATTTATTGGAACAGTTACGCTGGCGTTTGTGTAAACATCAATGGAGCGTACAAACCACAGCCGATCTTGGCTTAAATCCGACTTGGGTAGAAGGCACGGCTTTTGCCTGGCTGGCGATGCGTTTTATGAATCAACTCAGCGGCAATCTGCCGGCTGTGACAGGCGCATCAGGTTATCGTGTTCTGGGTACAATTACCTCTGTATAAGAGCAGCTTTAAGCTCACTATATATAGTTATAAAAAAGGTCTGCATATTTGCAGACCTTTTTTATAATGAAGAATCATATTTAGATCATGTCTAAATTCTTCCTAACGCATCATGAGTTTGGCATTTTCATTTCTAAATGCACGCAGGATTTGCTGTCCTGCGCGACCGGTCGGGCTTAAACCCAAACGGTTCTGTTCCTGACGAATCGCCTGACGGGTTTTATCCCCAATTAGACCATCTACCTCACCAATATCATAGCCACGGTTTAACAGGAATTGCTGGATCTCGCGACGTTCCGCACGTGACGTACCCGGATCATCGGTTGGCCAAGCTGCCTGGATGCTTCCTTTACCTTGTAAGCGGTCAGATAAATGTGCAATCGCTAAAGCATAACTTTCTGCTGCATTATAGCTGTAAATAGCATCAAAATTCTTAAAGACTAAAAATACCGGGCCATTTTCACCTGCAGGTGCCAATAAGCCAGCCTGAGAAGATTCTGATAAATTGCCCTGCAATAGCGAAGTACCGTCAGCGTGCACCACACCACGGTTCATCCAGCTACTCAGTGATTTTTTATTGCGTCGGCCTTCGCCTGAAACAGACATGCCTTGTGGAATTTTTACTTCAAAGCCCCAAGGTTGGCCAGTCTGCCAGCCACGTTTTTTCAGGAAATTGGCTGTAGAAGCCAGTGCATCAGGAATACTGCCGACTAAATCACGACGACCATCCCCATCAAAATCTACCGCTAGTTCATCATAGGTTGATGGCATAAACTGGGTGTGACCAAATGCGCCTGCCCATGAACCTTTGAGCTGGCTTTCATAGACATCACCACGCTGTAACAGTTTCATAGTGGTGAAGAACTCACCACGGAAATAACTTTGACGACGACCTTCACAACTCAAAGTACCCAAAGACTGTAATAAAGGATATTTCCCGGAAATGTCTCCAAAATTACTTTCTACGCCCCATACGGCTACGATGGTTTCTGCCGGCACTCCATAGGCTGCGCTAATCCGGTTTAATACCTCACGATGTTGCTGCAGTTTTTGTCGACCCAGTTGTACACGTTCTTCATCCACCAGTCCGGACAGATAATCCCAGATCGGAGTCGAAAACTCAGGCTGATAATTCAGCTTTTCAATCACAGAATAATCAGGTGTTAAATTTTGCGTATAACGATCGTAGGTTGAACCACTTACGCCTTGTGCAATCGCCTGACTGCGCAAATTGGCAAGACAATTCTGAAAATTATTTTGGGACGCATAATTGACGGGGCTGCTCGGAACAGAGGATATATCCGTTGATGTCACACGCTGACCATTAATAATCAGTTCTGCCTGTGCCTGTGTAGCAGCTAAAACCAAAGAACCAACAAAAAGTGCAAGCCGTTGCATAAGACCCTTAAATATTTAGATTTTGAATTATGTTTCTACCTTAGCAGCTCATGACGAAAATTAAAGCGCCAATGCGTAAATTTAAATTCATAATTCCTACACTTTTGAATTCATTTTGTAGCTTTTAAATTTAAAAACTTATCCACAAGTCCATTTTAAAGTCAAATCAGGCTCATTTTTTAAATTTAAATTCAAAACTCAGGAAATTACTTTTGAATTTAAAAATTTATTGTGGATAACTTGTCTTTAGATTAGGACCGCTCAATCAACCAAAGGCTTCTGGTATATAGCATTTCTGTTTTAAATTCATTTTTATTAGAAGTAACTATATTTAAATTCAGAACTTTGAATTCATTGATCAGCTTTTAAATTTGAATTCATATTTTTGAATTTAAATTTAAGCAGCGAAGTTTAAATTCAAAGTTCATTTTTAAATTTGAATTTATTTTTATGAATTTAAATTCAAAATCTATTTCCAGTTTTAAATTCAAACTCAATATTAAGTTTATCCACAAGTGAATAACACAGAATTCAGCCCAAAATAGCAGCAAATTAAATTATTATATTTATACTCAATTGATCAGTTTATAAGCAATTGATTTTAAAAATGATCCGACCAATGGCAAGGGATTTTTAAAGAGGCGCAATCATGCCTGAATCTGGACAAATAAAAAAGCGATCACCGAAGTGATCGCTTTTTTTATCAGCAGCTTAAAGCTTAGATGGTCATATCTTCGCTCAATGCCAGCGGATTTGGCAAAATCTTCGCCAGTTGACGACATAAAGTGGTCAGCTGAGCGCTGTCTGTGGGCATCAAAGTAATGTGGCCAATCTTGCGACCTTCACGCTCTGACTTGTTATATAGATGCAAGTGAGCGCCTTCTAAAGCCAGGACATCTTCAGATTTGGGATGCTGACCGATAATGTTTACCATCACGGTTGGACGCACCACTTCAGTTGAGCCCAGTGGCAGACCTGCGACCGCACGAACATGGTTTTCAAACTGCGAGCAAACAGCGCCTTCAATCGACCAGTGACCTGAGTTATGCACACGTGGTGCCATCTCGTTTGCATACAGGCCTTTGTCTGTCACAAACAGCTCAAGAGTCAATACACCCACATAATCCAAGTGATTCAGCAGGCGAGTGATGTAATCCTGCGCGACTGGTTGCAGATCCGCACTATTGGGTGCCGGAACAATCGAGTGCGACAGGATGCCGTTGTGGTGATGATTTTCAGCCAATGGCCAGGTTTTCACATCACCATTTTGACCACGTACCGCAATGATCGATACTTCACGCGAGAAAGTCACAAAACTTTCTGCGATCAGTTCACCAGCAGGGCCGAGTTCCGCCCAAGCCTGATCAATTTGATCAGCTGAACGTAAAACAAACTGACCTTTACCATCGTAACCACCACGAGAGGTTTTTAGCACGATCGGCAAGCCAAGCTCAGCCACGGCCGTCTGCAAGCTTTCCAGTGAAGTTACCGCTTTATACGGTGCAACCGGAATTTCCAGTTCATCAAATAGGGCTTTTTCAGACAGACGATGCTGTGCGATGGCTAAAGCCTGACGTGGTGGATGCAAATCTTTGTTTTGCGTTAAAACATCGATATCAGCCAATGGTGTATTTTCAAACTCCAGGCTAAAGACATCTGCGCTATTGATAAAGTCCTGCAAGCCATTTACAGCTTTGGTGGAGAAAACCGGACCTAAAGCCGCAGAAGGGCAGTCCGTATTGGCTTCAAAGAACGTACATTGAATATTTAGAGGTAGTGCGGCTTGTGCCATCATCCGACCTAACTGGCCGCCACCAAAAATACCGATGGTTTTATCCATTGTGTTTGATCCCGTATTAAGCTTGGACTTACATTTGACCTGGAATATTGTTACTTGCGACTTTCTCGGTTTGTGCCGCGCGGAAATCTGCGACATTTTTTGCGATCTCTGGACGGGTTAAACCTAAAATCTGTGCTGCCATAATAGCTGCATTGGTTGCACCGGCAGGACCGATCGCCAATGTTCCTACGGCGATACCCGCTGGCATTTGCACGATAGAAAGCAATGAATCGACACCATTTAAGATCGAAGATTTGACGGGTACACCCAGTACTGGCAGATCAGTTTTGGCTGCACACATACCTGGTAAATGCGCTGCACCACCCGCACCGGCAATAATCACCTGAATACCACGATCACGCGCTTGTTCAGCATATTCAAACAGACGGTCCGGGGTACGGTGTGCGGAAACGACTTCGGCTTCAAATGGGACACCAAGCTGCTTGAGCATATTGGCAGTGTGTTCGAGAGTTGCCCAATCCGATTGAGAACCCATGATAATACCTACGAGAGGAGTATCTTGTGCAGCAGCCGCATTCATTGCAAATTTTCCAGAGATTAAAGTAAGAAAGATAAATCTCGACGAGAGAGCCAAGCTTGAATAGGAAGGCATATTATAGACTGATTTTTCAGCTTCATAAAATTTAACGGTCAAAGCAAGGCTCGATTTTTCTTATTTTTTTAGCGGATTCTTAAAAACTGGAATAAAAATAGGGAAGTAGTGGCTAGTAGATGATTTCAGGAACTGCGGAATACAAAATAGACACAGCCACACAGACACAGCGCTGCCCATAAATAATCCAGTTTAAACGGCTGTTTGAACAAGAAAATCATAAAGGGAACAAAGACCAGTAGAGTGACGACTTCCTGGGTAATTTTCATTTGACCTACCGCCAGTCCCTGTTGGGCTAATAATTTGGTCGCTGGAATCATCAGGCTATATTCAAACAAGGCAATGGCCCAGCTAAATAAAATCGCCTGCCACAGCGGTGCATCATGCGGCAGGAATTTGAGATGTCCGTACCAGGCCAAGGTCATAAAACAGTTGGCAATCACCAGAAGAAATAGAGCCGGTAGCATCTGCATGCACTCTGCAAAAAGTTCGGGCTTATTTTACGATTTATTTTGCCAAAAGATATTCCGGAAGCTTGAAAATTTCCCTGAATTTGTCTGTGAAACAGGATTTAAAAAATCCCGCAGGAATGCTTGAACTTTGACTATCTTTTCGGTCAAAGCCTTGCTATCGTTGCTTGCAAATCGAATAAATCATGGCAACAGCACCAGTACAAAGTGATGTGTCAGGCAAAATGGAGTGAAGTAGATGCATCTGCATATTTTGGGTATTTGTGGCACCTTTATGGGTTCACTGGCATTACTGGCACGTGATCTGGGCCATAAGGTGACAGGATCGGATCAAAACGTTTATCCACCGATGTCGACCCAGCTGGAAAATGCAGGCATTACTTTAATGCAGGGCTACGACCGTAGCCATTTACAGCCGCATCCGGATCTGGTGATTGTCGGCAATGCCATGAAACGTGGTATTGATGCCGTGGAATATATGCTGAATGAAGGCCTGCCTTATATTTCAGGCCCACAGTTTCTGGCAGATCATGTGCTACAAGGTAAACACGTTTTAGGTATAGCCGGTACGCATGGTAAAACGACAACCACCACCATGCTGGCATGGGTACTGGATCAGGCCGGTTTAGAACCTGGCTTCCTGATTGGCGGTGTCCCGCTTGGCTTTTCTGAAAGTGCGCGCTTAGGTGGCGGTAAATACTTCTGTGTTGAAGCCGATGAATACGATTCTGCTTTCTTCGACAAGCGTTCCAAGTTCGTGCATTACCATCCTAAAACTGCGATTCTGAACAATCTGGAATTTGACCATGCTGATATCTTTGATGATCTGGCAGCAATCCAGAAACAGTTCCACCATTTAGTGCGTACCATTCCAAGTGAAGGCCGCATTATTGCGCCAATTACTGAAACAAATATTGATGAAGTGTTAGAGCAAGGCTGCTGGACACCTGTTATTCGCACTTCATTAGACACCAATGAGAAATCTGAGCTTTATGCTGAACAGCTTTCAGAAGATGGTTCTCACTTCAAGGTATTGCAACACGGTACCGTGAAAGGCGAAGTGAAATGGAATATGACGGGTCAGCATAGTGTAGCCAATGCACTAGCAACCATTGCTGCTGCTGAGCATGTCGGTGTCTCTATTGAAACAGCTTGTAAAGCACTCTCCAACTTTGGCGGTGTTAAGCGCCGTATGGAACTGCTGGACACTGTACGCGGCATTGAAGTCTATGATGACTTTGCCCATCACCCAACTGCGATTGATACCACCCTTGATGGCGCACGCAAGCGTCTCGGTGAACGTAAGCTGTGGGCAATTATTGAACCACGTTCCAATACCATGCGTATGGGTAGTCATAAAGATGGCCTAGCACATTCCGCGCGTCTGGCCGATGAGGTGATCTGGTATCAGCCAGAAGGCCTGGATTGGGATCTGCAACCGGTAATTAATGCTGCGCCAAATAAAGCTGTAGTCGCACGTACTCTGGATGAGATTATCCAGACCGTAGTGGCTGAAGCAGGTGAGGGCGATGCGGTGGTAATCATGTCCAATGGTGGTTTTGGCGGTCTGCATCAAAAACTGATTAGTGCTTTAAAAGCTTAAAAATTTATATAAAAAAGCCCGTAATAGCGGGCTTTTTTATTTTAAAAATTAAATTCGCTTTCTATCTTTTTTAAGAAAATAGACCCTCATCCAAGTTCAAATCAACTTTCTTATTTCAATGTTAAAACAGCTAAAATTTATCTTTTTTCTTTTCATTATCTTTTGTTGCAATCTGGACATAAGACTCATTGCAGTCTTTGAGTGCCCTAGGCACAATCAATAAGAACAACAGCATTTCGATCCTCTTTTATCTTTAACCCTCCTGATGATTTTCCAGGCTGTAAAGGCAGCAAAAAATAGCTTTATCCCTCTTGTTCAGACCCTCATTCCCCTAGGAGATCTGTCATGACAACAATGAAAGCCATGGTTTATTACGGCGCCAATGATATCCACTTTGAAGAACGTCGCATTCCCCACATTCTGCAACCTACTGATGCCATTATCAAACTTAGCAAAGTCACCATTTGTGGTACTGACCTCGGGATATAGAAAGGTAAAAACCCCGAAATTGAGGAGGTTGCAAAAGAAAAAACCGGCAGCTTTAATGGCCGGATTCTCGGTCATGAAGGTGTTGGTATTGTGGAAGAAGTCGCTTCCGCAGTTCAAAACTTTAAAAAGGGCGATCAGGTGATTATTTCCTGTGTCAGCCGCTGCGGCACCTGTGGAAACTGCCAGAAACAGCTGTATGCCCATTGTAGAAACGAGGGTGGCTGGATTATGGGTTATATGATTGACGGCACTCATGCCGAATATGTCCGAACTCCATTTGCCGATACTTCTCTCTATCATTTACCAGAAGGTTTGAATGAAGATGTTGCGGTCTTTCTTTCCGATATTTTGCCGACCTCCCATGAAATTGGTGTGCAATATGGTCAGGTCAAACCGGGGGACAATGTGGCGATTGTCGGTGCCGGCCCGATTGGCATGAGTGCCTTGCTCACTGCCCAGTTTTATTCTCCAGCCAATATCATCATGGTCGATGTAGATGACAACCAGCTAGAATTTGCCAAAAAGGTCATGATTGAAATGACTTAAATCATTATCGACAACAAAAAAAAGTCCGCATAGCGGACTTTTTTATTTTTTAGCGTCAATTAAAAATAGGGAATATAACCACGCTGTTTATAACCTTGAGGAGAAGCAAGATTGGCCTGATTTTCATCCAGACGATAGAGCAGCTCCAGGAATCCACTCAACTGTTCCTGTTGCAATGCATGAGGTTCAAACTGGCCTAAACCAAAACGTGAAAATAAAGAAGAAATTTCACTATGTTTATGAACATATTTCATCGACCATTCCGAGAAATGTGGACGTTCTACTGTTGCATCCTGAAAGCGAAGCACCTGATGATGGCGTGGATCACGGCAAATACTCTGGAACAGATTTTCTACCACCTCTGCTTCACCTTCCAGACATTGAAAAAACTTGCCATGGGAATAATATAAAACCCCGTTAATCTGATGAGCTTTATTAAATTTTCTCGCTACAGATAATATATCACTAAGATCCTGTAATAACTCTTGTTCAGATTCTATACGCTCACTGGCGTAGCAAAGCTGTAGCATAAGGTCATCTCACTGCAGAAAGAATTAAAAACATAATTTAATCAATTATTTTAATTTTAGTCGATCATTTTTTAAGCAAATATCCGTTTTTGCTTACATTATTTTAGGTTTGCTTTTCCAAAGAAAACTTATAACAATTACTTCCTGAGAGGAAATCAATGATTTCAGATATATAGCAATAATAATGAAGGAGTGAAACCTGATGTTAAAAGATCTGATTTTCACTGTAGCGTTGTTGTGTATATGTTTTATGCTTTTGATTATGCTGAATGAACTGGCCTTGACGACCGAAACCAACATTCTGCTCAGTTCAGTTTTTATAGGCTGGACGCTTTTACAGTTTGTTCGCCGTCGTATGTTTTTTTATATCAGCGTAAGCCTGATGATGGGAATACTTACGCTGTTAGGCAAATATGAAGAAGTGTTATGGAACAGCATAGGCCTGATGGCAGGTTATGGCGTATATAACCTGCTGCAGCATATTTCTGTACCTGCACTTAAGGGCAAATTACAACATATCTCTATCTTGGATAAGTTTAATTCAATTGCTAAATAGCAGCTGCAACATCCTGTAGGCTGCGATCACGTTTAAACATGACATCTACATAGGAACACTGGGGAATAATTTTTAAGCTATTCTTGCGGGCAAAGTCGACCAGCACATCCAGCATTTTGCGTGCTACGCCTTGACCACGTAAGGAATTATCTACCCAGGTATGATCAGCCACGATGGTCGATGCTTCTTGCCACTGATATGTAATTTCAGCAAGACGTCGACCATCTTCCTCCATAAAAAATACACCGCCGCGTTTTGAATCTTGATGTTGAATGTCCATACTGAAGGCTGATCCCTTAATAAAATTATTGGTTTATTTAATTTAAAACATCTTCTTAAAGAAATAATATGAATTATTGTTAAGTTTTTAATATTGGATGAAATTTTTTATTTTCTTTCATCATTTCCTGTGATTTTTTTCAAATATTGATAACTTTTTATTTCTCTATTTTGCCTGATTGAGGGTGATGCAGTTTGAGTGATCACATATCACCCCAAAAATTTAATTTTACCTACTCCCTAATTGAGAAAGACAGGATTAGAATGCAGCATCTTTTTACATGCAACTTCGTATGTCTGACTCATCTTCCGCTTCTTCCGTCACCAAGCAATGGATTGGTGTCATCGCTTTAGCCTGTGCGGCTTTTATTTTTAACACTACCGAATTTATTCCTGTGGCATTACTGAGTGGAATCGGGCAAAGCTTTGCCATGTCCGCCACTCAGGCCGGCATCATGCTGACCATTTATGCTTGGATCGTGGCCCTACTATCTCTTCCGATCATGCTGCTCACTAAAGCCATAGAACGGCGTTTTCTACTGATGCTGGTCTTTGCGGTCTTTATTTTAAGTCATGTGCTGTCCTATTTTGCCTGGAGTTTTAGCACGCTGGTGATCAGTCGGATAGGGATTGCCATCGCACATGCCTTGTTCTGGTCGATTACCGCTTCACTCGCGGTTCGGGTTGCACCGAAAGGTAAAGAGTTTCAGGCACTTGGTTTATTGGCCACAGGAACAGCGATGGCGATGGTGCTCGGTATTCCATTTGGCCGGATGATTGGTGAGGCGTATGGCTGGCGTAATAGTTTTGCCCTGATTGCGTGTCTCGCATTGATCATTTGCCTGATTTTGGCCAAAACCTTGCCATTGCTTCCAAGTGTCAATTCAGGCTCCCTCAGCAGCTTAAAAAGCCTGATCAAACGTCCCAGCCTGATGCTAGTTTTTGCCCTCACTATTCTGGTGATTACGGCGCAATTTACTGCTTATAGTTATATTGAACCGTTTTCCCTGAATATCGCCCACTTTGATTCAGCCCAGACCACAACTTTACTTCTGGTTTATGGCGGGGCAGGATTCCTAGGCTCCTATCTGTTTGGCCGTTTTGCTGCGCAGTTCCCAAAAATGACTATTCCTGCTTTTACTTTTGGATTGGTTATTTCCATGCTGCTGTTATTACCACTGTCGAGCACAGTCACAGGCCTCTCTGGCTTATCTCTGCTGTGGGGTTTGAGCATCATTGGTTTCAGCCTGGCCCTACAATCTAAAACCCTGAATCTGGCTGCAGATGCTACAGATGTTGCCATGGCCATTTATTCAGGCCTGTATAATGTCGGTATTGGCGGAGGAGCTTTGCTTGGCAGTATAGTCACGCTTCAGATTGGACTATCGAGCATTGGCTGGGCCGGAGCAGGGCTGGCGATCCTTGGATTTCTGCTTAGTCTTTATTTGGTTCAGCGCCTAGACTTTTTGCCCAAAGCCGCTGATTAAACGCTGCTTTTTGTAAAATAATTTGTGATTATGCATAAAATCTGTCATGCTCATCTGATATTGAGCAATTGCTCAAACAGAATTGAGTTTGAACAAGGGGAGTAGCCTCCTCCAAACGTTTAAAAATGAAATTTCAGTTTTTAAACGTGTCAGAATATCGTCATTACACTTTGCAAAAAGTCGGTATCTGAGCATCTTGAAATGCCACTGGATCTCCTCCAGTAGAGCACAAAGATGTAGGCAAGACCTTGATCATGTTGTTATAGATGTTTTTCATCTGGCAGCTGGTCAAGGTTTTTTTTATGGCCAGTCGTCCGATGTGGAGAATTCACATGGAAACAATTGGTACGCTCTGGCTGTATCTTGTCTTTTTCGCAATTGTCGCCGTCATGCTGGTGATCGATTTTGTCGGTTTTAAACATCAGCATGGTCAGGAAGTAAAAGTCCGTACCGCTGCCTACTGGAGTATCGCCTGGGTCAGTGTCGCGACTTTATTTGGTGGTGGATTATGGCTGTATCTGGAGCAGACTGCAGGTGCGGCAATTGCCAATACCAAGGTCATGGAATACTTTGCCGGTTATCTGCTGGAAAAATCCCTGGCAATTGATAATGTCTTTGTCTGGCTGATGATCTTTGCCGCCTTTGCCATTCCACCAGCGCTACAACGTAAATTGCTGTTATATGGTGTACTGGGTGCAATTGTGCTCAGAACAATCTTTATTTTTATTGGTGCCTGGTTTGTACAGGAATTCTCCTGGATTCTGTATCTCTTCGGTGCGTTCCTGGTGTATACCGGCTTCAAATTCCTGCGTGGTCAGCATGAAGAAGGCAGCAATATTGAAGATATGGCCATTCTGAAATGGCTACGTAAACATATGCGTATCACCCCGCAACTTCAGGGCGATAAATTCTTTGTCCGTCAAAATGGTTTGCTTTGGGCAACGCCGTTATTCTTGGTGCTGATTCTGGTCGAAGCCTCTGATGTGATCTTCGCAGTCGATTCTATTCCTGCTATTTTTGCTGTCACCACCGACCCCTTCATTGTGCTTACTGCGAACCTGATGGCAATTTTAGGCCTGCGTGCCATGTTCTTCCTGCTCTCAGGTGCAGCCTCAAAAATGCATTATCTGCCTTATGGCCTAGGTTTGATTCTGGTCTTTATCGGCTTTAAGATGCTGATGCTGGATGTATTCCATATGCCGATCTGGATTTCACTGAGCTTTATTGTGATTGTCTTGACGGTGACTGCGATTTTGTCGATTCGTCATAGCAAGAAACATAACGAAACTACGCTGTAAAGCTAATCATAAAAAAAGCCTGCTGATGCAGGCTTTTTTATTTGTCTATAAGCTCAGCTGCATACGCACGCTCTGTTGAAATTATTCGTGATTGTCTGATCTCATAAAAAATACGCATGGTTAAATATGAATGTTCATATAAACATGCTAATTTTTTCAGCTACAATCAATCGAAAAAATCAAAAAGCGCAGGTTTTAAATGTCTTCTATCATTGCAACGACGGCAATACGCGGTCGCTTCCTGGATATCAAGAATACGGTTGCCCAAGCGCGTGAAATTCACGACCAAGTGCGATATGTAGAAGATGGCTTGCTCATCAGCCAGAATGGTGAGATTCAATGGTTTGGCAGCTGGGAAGAGGGGCAGCAGCATCTGCCTGAAGGAGTGCAGGTAGCTCATTATCCTGAGCAGCTGATCGTGCCAGGTTTTATTGATACCCATATCCATTTCCCGCAAACCGAAATGGTCGGTGCTTATGGGGAACAGCTACTGGAATGGTTAAATACTTATACCTTCCCGACTGAGATCCAGTTTCAGGATCCAGCCTATAGCCAGAAAATTGCACAGTTTTTTATTCAGGAATTGCTGAAGAATGGCACAACCACAGCTTTGGTGTTCTGTACCGTTCATCCGGCTTCGGTAGAAGCACTGTTCGAAGCGGCTACAGCACAGAATATGCGTCTGATTGCCGGTAAAGTGCTGATGGACCGCCATGCACTTGAAGCCCTGACCGATACCGCAGAATCCGCCTATAGCGACTCTAAAGCCCTGATTGAGAAATGGCATGGTAAGGGACGTAATCTTTATGCGATTACGCCCCGTTTTGCTCCAACCTCAACCCCTGAACAGCTAGAAAAAGCAGGTCAGTTAAAAGCTGAATATCTAGATGTCTATGTCCATACTCATCTCAGTGAAAATAAAAACGAGATTGCCTGGGTAAAAGAACTCTTTCCGGAACGTGAAAGCTATCTGGATGTCTATCATCATTATGGGCTGACCGGTGCTAAATCCGTATTTGCGCATTGTGTGCATCTGGAGGAAGGGGAGTGGGAGTGCATGCATCAAACCGACTCTGCGATTGCCTTCTGCCCAACCTCAAACCTGTTCCTGGGTAGCGGTTTATTTCCGCTGAAGAAAGCTTGGGATAAAGGCGTGAAAGTCGGCTTGGGTACTGATATCGGGGCAGGAACCTCCTTTAACCAGCTCCAAACCTTAAATGAAGCTTATAAAGTACAACAGCTGCAAGGAGAAAAACTTTCGGCTTTTGAATCGCTATATCATGCGACCTTGGGTGGTGCGAAAGCCTTAAGTCTGGATGACCGCTTGGGGAATTTCAATGCGGGCAAAGAAGCAGACTTTGTGGTGCTGGATCTTAATGCCACCGCTTTACAACAACTGCGTCAGAGCAGAGCCAAAAATATTGAAGACACCTTTTTTGCACTGACCATGCTGGGAGATGACCGTAATATTGCAGCAACTTATGTCTATGGACAGGCTGTCTATGTCAAGGCCCAATAAATCGCGTCAGCGCAGGATCATTTTGGCTGCAATCGTCGCCGTCTGTGCCTTTGCGCTGAAGAGAGATTCACAGCAGCCCGAAAATTGATTACATTTACAGCAAGTAAAACAGGTGCATCTCAAGCAAGGATGTATTAAAATTGCTGCAATTCAGGTGTTGCAGGTCAACACCTTTTTTATTTTGCTATTTTTATTTTTTAGGTATCTACCCATGACCGTTCAAATGAGCGTAATGATTTCCGCTGAAGAAATTCAAGCTAAAGTCAAAGAGCTTGGTGCTAAAATCGATGCACACTATGCCAATAGTGACAAAGAGCTTGTACTTATCGGTTTGTTACGCGGTTCAGTGATTTTCATGGCAGACTTGTGTCGTGCCATTACCAAGCCACATGAACTCGACTTCATGACTGTATCCAGCTACGGCGGCGGTACGATTTCGAGCCGTGATGTCAAAATCCTGAAAGATCTGGACGGTGAAATCCGTGGTAAAGATGTGCTGGTGGTTGAAGATATTATCGACTCAGGTAATACCTTAAGCAAAGTATTGGAAATCTTGCAAACCCGTCAGCCAAACTCAATTGAACTATGCACTTTGGTGAGCAAACCTTCACGTCGTGAAATCGAGCTGGAAGTAAAATTCCTGGGCTTTGAAGTCGAAGACAAGTTCATTGTCGGTTATGGCCTGGACTATGATCAAAAATACCGTCATATTCCATTTATTGGTGAAATCGGTCTTTAAGAACCGGTTTAAAAGAAGTGGCTTCGTGCCACTTTTTTTTATTTCTTGAATCATTTCAGTAACACAGCAAACAAAAACGCAACAGCCCGTTGCAGGACATGACTTTTTTCAGGGCTTTTCTTGCCGCAAGATAAACCTGATGTAAAAACAAAGACATGATAACAAGGAGTATGCTGATGTGGTCAATTATCGTTGCAATTGTAGTGGGTTTTATTGCGGGTCTGGTTGCACGCGCAATTCACCCTGGTGATGACAAGGCTGGATTCATTGTTACGACCCTGCTGGGGATTGTCGGTTCACTGGTTGCGACCTTTGCCGGACGTATGCTGGGCTTGTACTCCCAAGATTCTGCCGCAGGCTTCATTGCTTCAGTGATCGGTGCCATAGTCATCCTGTTTATCTACAATATGGTGACTAAACGTAAACGGATCTAAGCTCTGCTTGGCATAAGTTTCTTTGTCTTGTCCTGAAATAGATTGACAGTATTCCACTTCAAACCGAGTTAAGCAA
>ERZ1023241.187-NODE-187-length-17447-cov-21.108038_pt1 | contig 17447 bp, 13 predicted proteins | sample MGYA00380455_ERZ1023241 | MGnify/ENA primary metagenome ERZ1023241 (study PRJEB33173, sample SAMEA4830304) | metagenome | study: EMG produced TPA metagenomics assembly of the PRJEB25223 data set...
TTGATTATCATAAGGCTTTTGAAACTGTCGCACCTCATGTTTGAATTCGCCCTTTCTTTTTTTTAATTAATTTTCTTTATATAGTTTATATTAAACATAAAATTCTGATTTAAGTATTTTAAATAACTTTAATTTTGATCAAACCAATAATTTTGTAATCGAATTGTTGGGTTAAGCAGAATTCAGGTTAATTTATGACTTATTTAACATAATGGCTGTTATACGAACTCTAAAGTGTAAGCCCAAAATAGAAATGTCCGCTTTTAGAATACGCAACTAAGCACAAAAATATACAGTACATAAAAAAATCGCAGCCTAAGCTGCGATTTTTAACCATATTTAAAAGATTTAGCTTATTATATGGATGCTTTTAACTGTGCAGCTGCACGGCCATCGAGCAACTTGCATCCGGTCTGTTGCTGAAGTTCTTCGAAACTCAAGCCATCCACTATTTCTAGCACCCAAGCCTGATTATCTTTGAGTTCAATAATGCACAAATCGGTATAAATACGGTCAACGCAGTTTTTACCAGTAATTGGATAAGTCAGCTCTTCCACAATTCGTGGTTCGCCATTTTTTGTGACATGTTCCATGCAAACATAGACACAGCGAGCACCAACCGCCAGATCCATCGCCCCACCCACTGCTGGAACCGCATCCAGTGCACCGGTATGCCAGTTAGCGAGATCACCGTTCACGGCGACCTGAAAGGCGCCCATAATACAGAAATCTAAATGACCGCCACGCATAATATCGAAGGAATCTGCAGAGTTCATAAAACTGCCGCCATCCAACATGCTCACCAGTTCTTTACCAGCATTAATCAGATCATCATCAGCGAGTTCAGGGTCAGTTAAAGCGGTAAAACCCAGAACGCCATTTTCAGAATGCAGAATAATATCCTGTTCAGGTTTTAAATAACCGGCAACGCGTGTTGGTAAACCAATACCTAAATTCACATAAGAACTGGTTGGAATATCTTGTGCAACTTTTTCTACAATTTGTTCACGTGTACGTTTTTGAATTGTCATTATTTAATATCTCCTACCTTCACCACATGCTGCACAAAAATACCTGGTGTTACGATAATCTCTGGATCAAGCTCGCCTAGCTCTACAATTTCATGTACTTGAGCAATCGTGGTTTTGGCTGCTTTTGCCATTAACGGGCCAAAGTTTCGCGCTGCTTTACGGTAGGTCAAGTTGCCCCATTGATCAGCCTGATTGCCATAAACCAAGGCATAGTCTGCATGAATTGGATATTCCAGCACATAGTCCTTGCCATTGATATGGCGGGTTTCCTTACCTTCAGCTATCTTAGTGCCGTATCCTGTAGGCGTAAAAATAGCCCCCAGACCTGCACCTGCAGCTTGAATACGGCAAGCCAGATTGCCTTGTGGTACCAACTCTAGTTCAACCTTTCCAGCTTTATACAGCTCTTCAAACACCTTGGAGTTATTGGCACGAGGAAATGAACAGATCATTTTCTTTACCAGTCCTGACAATAATAGGTTGGTTAGGCCACGATCACCAGAAGCAGCATTATTGTTGATGATGGTCAGATCTTTAGGACCAATATCAATCAAAGCTTCAATCAGTTCGATTGGCTGTCCTGCCAGACCGAAGCCACTAGTCATAATATGTGCACCATCTGGAATCTGCTTGAGTATGGTTTCGATATCCTGTGTGATTTTATTCATTTAATTGCTTCCTAGCATCTTCCTGTCTTTATAAATGTTTGATCAATTAATTAGTCAGCTTTTTGTGGGTCAAACAAACGGTTTTTAATGAAAATGGCCGGGATCAAACCACAAATAAAATAAGCCACACTCATGATGAGTAGACCTGTACCAATTGATCCACCTTGCGCAAAATAGCCGATAGTTAAAGGTGCCAATACTGCGCCTAGACGGCCAATGTTATAAGCGCCACCTGTAGCTGTACCACGGACTTTGGTAGAGAAACTTTCAGTCATATAAGTCGCGTTAATGCCATATGGAATACCGTAAAGGAATCCGAAAAACAGCATGAGCCATAAGATATTGTCCGGTGTGTTGCCAAAGACAATGATGGGGATAAAGATTGCGGTGCCCATGGTACCGAAAGCAAATACAGCACGACGACCAATTTTATCCGCAATAATACCTGCGATCACTTTGGTACACATCATGATCAGGAAGGTCCCAATCATATAGGTGGTCATTTCTTTAAATTTGATACCTAAGTCTGATTCCAGATAAGCCGGTAACCAGTTACTTACACCGTAATAACCAAACTGTAAGAATGCCGTACTAAACGACCAGAGGATGAACATGCGTCGGCTTAACGCATCGGCAAAGATCATTTTAAACGTATTCTTCGGTTTTTCCTGCACTACGCCACTGGCTTTGGCTGCCAATCTTTCTTGACGTGCCTTTAACCAAGCTTGTGGTTCTGGTACCAGGAAGAACATGCCAATGGCCAGAACAATCGGAACAATGGCAATATAGTAAAGGTAGCGCCAGCCTAGTTCTGGAAGTAACCATCCTGCAAGTACAGTGGCAACCACTGAGCCTAATGTCCAGCCTGTCATTAAAGCAGCAAGTACTGTAGAACGATATTTTGTTGGCACATACTCTGCCATTAGCGTATTACAGGCAATATAGAGGGCGCCTAAGCCAATTGCTGAAAAGAATCGCAACCACTTAAATTCTTCATAGCTTTGAGTAAAGCCCAGCCAGAAGGTTAATGAAGAGAATAAAGCGATCGCAACAACAATCACCCGAACTCGCCCGAAGCGGTCACAAGCCCAGCCACCAAAAAAGCCACCAATGGCCATACCAGCAAGTGTCCAGCTACCGAGTGCACCTGCCTGAATACTACTTAAAGAAAATTCTTGTTTGAGGCTGGTTAGACTGTAGGCTAATAGTGCAAGATCTGCACCATCTACCAATAACGCTAAAAATGAAAAGATAAAAGCCAGAATCCAGACCTTTTTCTTAGGCATATTTTCTTCTGGTAGAAGGTTTTGTTGTGAATTAAGCGTATTCATAATGTCCTTTACACTTTGCTGGCACTCCTGTGCCCTTTAGAAGTTTATGTTTCACCTAATTAATTAAATGAAACATAGAATGTTTAATTGATCTTTAATTCTGAATCTGACTAGATTTTTAAAATCTATCCCAGAACTGGATTGGTTGACTTTAATTAAAGTCAGCCAAAACAAACTAGCCAGCAATGCTGGCTAGAAGTTGATCTGCATTTAGTTGGAAAATGCAGCAATACCTGTTTGAGCACGTCCTAGAATCAAGGCGTGTACATCATGTGTACCTTCATAAGTGTTGACCACTTCCAGGTTCACCAGATGACGTGCCACACCGAATTCATCAGAAATGCCGTTACCGCCCATCATGTCACGCGCTAAACGGGCAATGTCTAAAGCTTTACCACAGTTATTACGTTTGATCAGTGAAGTACCCTCAACTGAAGCAATACCTTCATCTTTCATGCGACCGAAACGTAATGCCACTTGCAGACCTAGCGCAATTTCAGTTTGCATGTCTGCCAGTTTTTTCTGGATCAGCTGATTCGCAGCCAATGGACGACCGAACTGTTTACGGTCCATGGTGTACTGGTGAGCAGTGTGCCAGCAGAATTCAGCTGCGCCCATCGCACCCCAAGCAATACCGTAACGGGCACTATTCAGACAGGTAAATGGACCTTTTAGACCACGAATTTCCGGGAAAGCGTTTTCTTCTGGAACAAAAACATTGTCCATCACAATTTCACCGGTGATCGAAGCACGTAGGCCAACCTTACCATGAATCGCTGGTGCAGAAAGCCCTTCCCAGCCTTTTTCTAAAATAAAGCCACGAATATCACCGACATTGCCTTCAGGAGACACTTCTTTTGCCCAAACCACAAAGACATCTGCAATCGGACTGTTGGTAATCCACATTTTCGCGCCAGTCAGACGGTAACCACCATCCACCTTTTTTGCACGAGTAATCATGCTACCCGGATCAGAACCATGATCCGGTTCAGTCAGACCAAAACAGCCGATGTATTCACCAGTCGCCAGCTTTGGCAAATATTTCTGTTTCTGTTCTTCAGAACCAAATTCATTGATTGGCACCATCACCAGAGAGCTTTGTACACTGGCCATTGAACGGTAACCTGAATCCACTCGTTCTACTTCACGTGCAATCAGACCATAGCTGACATAGTTTAGACCTGCACCGCCGTATTGTTCTGGGATGGTTGGACCAAGCAAACCGAGTTCACCCATTTCACGGAAAATGGCTGGATCAGTTTTTTCATGACGGAACTGCTCTAATACGCGTGGCATCAGCTTGTCCTGACAGTACGCATGTGCGCTGTCACGGATCATGCGTTCTTCTTCAGTCAGTTGCTGTTCCAGTAAAAATGGATCTTGCCAGTCAAATCTAATTCTTGTGCTCATTTTAATGTTTCCAATATTCTTAAATCTGCTACTTAAGCGGTCGCTTGTTTAATCATTTCACGTGCAATAATGATTTGCTGGATTTGGGTTGTACCTTCATACAGACGGAACAAACGCACATCACGGTAGAAACGTTCAATTGAATATTCACTGATATAGCCTGCGCCACCATGAATTTGCAGACAGCGATCCGCTACACGGCCACACATTTCAGTCGCAAACATTTTCGCGCATGAAGATTCAGTGGTCACATTCTTACCTTCGTCACGCAGACGAGCAGCATCTAGCACCATACATTTCGCTGCATAAATCTCAGCTTTAGAGTCCGCCAGCATGCCTTGAATTAACTGGAAGTTAGCAATCGGTTGACCGAACTGTTTACGCTCAACTGCATAATTCAACGCGTCTTCCAGCATACGCTCTGCCATACCTACGCTATAGCCAGCGATGTGCAGACGGCCTTTATCTAGGACACGCATTGCGGTTTTAAAGCCAATGCCTTCAACACCACCGATCAACTGATCTTTATGAACCTTACAGTTGTCAAAAATCACGTCACAAGTGTATGAACCATGTTGGCCCATTTTTTTATCAATTTTGCCCAGACTCAGGCCCGGTGTATTCGCCTCTACCAGGAATGCAGAAATGCCGCTTGCACCTTTGATGTCAGGATTGGTACGTGCCATCACCGTAAATGTCGTTGCACGCGGCGCATTGGTAATAAAACGTTTAGTACCGTTTAAAATATAGTAATCGCCATCTTTAACCGCGCTGGTTTTTAAAGATGCTGCATCTGAACCTGAATCCGGCTCAGTTAAACAGAATGAACCAATGATTTCACCAGTCGCATAACGTGGCAGGTATTTCTGTTTTTGCTCTTCAGTACCGTCAATCACGATCCCGCTTGAACCGATCCCGTTATTGGTCCCGATCAAAGAACGGAATGCAGCCGATGTACGGCCTAATTCCATTGCGACCAGAATTTCCTCTTCCATGGTGATACCTAAACCGCCGTATTCCTCTGGAATGGTTAAGCCAAACAGACCTAATTCTTTCATCTGCTCGACAATACGCTCAGGAATCGCATTGCTTTCTTCAACTTCATGTTCTAAAGGGACTAGTTCATTTTTAACAAAGTTACGAATAGTCGAAAGAAGTTGCTCGAGCATTTCCGGATCGCGAATCATAGGGATCTCCATGTTATTTAGTTCATCTGGGTAAATTCCTTTACCCTTTAATTTTAGTTTCGTAATACGAAATAAATAATCATAAAAATTCATTTTGAGCAAGAAAAATTATTAAAAATTTTATTTTTTAAGCAAAAAAGCAAATTTTTCTGGATTTAATGAAAAATTATAGTTAGAATTTTATTTCACAATGCGAAATTTTTAGATTGTTGGTAGATTTAGAAAAGAGTTAAATGATCTGAATCAGATCATATTCCTTCTATAAAATCGCAACGAGATAATAAGATTTCAATTAAATCGTGCTGATGATTCTCGTTTTGATTGGCTCCATTTTCCTGAAATTTTATCTGGCGAACTTTAAATTTTCTAAAGATACTGAAAAATCATTACAGGTTTCAAAAACCTATAAATTCTGCATCGTTTTTAGCTGAATAGCGCTAATTGACTTAAATACAGATAAAGTGAGCACTTTTTTATTTATTTTTATCACTAATAGAAGTGTTTTATTTTGTATCGTGAAATTTAATTGCTATCATATTTATTAATTTACCTTTAATTGCTCTGACCATGACAAAAAATAAAACTGGCGAAATACCTAATTTTGATGAGATCCGTTTAGATCCGATTTCACATATTCATAGAGAAAATAACCCACAATTTATCGCGTCTATTGCACGTGGTTTAGAAATCCTCAGATGTTTTTCAGCAACGAATCAATTACTGGGCAACCAGGAAATTGCACAACTGACTAATCTACCAAAACCGACTGTTGCCCGGATCACCAGCACGCTGGTTTCTTTAGGTTATCTAAAACAGTTACCCAATACGACCAAATATCTGTTAGACGTTGGTGTATTGGCTTTGGGTTATGCGGCGTTAAGCAATATTTCGGCACGTACACAGGCTTATCCATTTATGGAAGAAATGTCACGTTATGCGCAAGCGCCTGTTGCCATGGCAACCCGTGATCGTCTGAGCATGATTTATCTGGAAGTCGTTCACACAGAGTCTACTTTGACCATGCGTCGTCCAGTTGGCTCTACCCTGCCTATTCATAGTAGTGCGATGGGTCGTGCCTGCCTGGCTGCAATGGAAGTCAAAGAACGTGAATATTTATTTGATGCCATCAAGAAAAGAAATGAAGATCAATGGCCAACCATTAAGCGTAATTTAGAACGTGCCATCCGTGACTATCAGGACTATGGCTATTGCTTATCTCTCGGTGATTGGGCCAAAGACGTGAACTCTGTTGCAGTGCCATTGATTCATCCTAAACATGGTATTCTGACCTTTAACTGTGGCGCGCCAACTTATTTACTCAATCAGGAAAAACTGGAAAATGAAATCGGTCCTCGCCTGATTCATATGGTCAATAACATTTCCCTGACTTTAAATAATATTTAAACTGTTATTTAAGATTTAAATGGGCGGCAAGGATCGCCCTTTATTTTTTCTTTTTTTAATTACTCCTAAGATGTTAGAGCAATATAAAAAATAGCCCATTCTAAGATGGGCTATTTTTTAAAGATTTAAAGACTAGCAAAGTCAGCTAATCATCTTCACTTACTACGCTGCTACAAACTTGGCACGCGCTGCATGCAGTTTCTTGTAGCTGTCAATTAAACGTAGATGACGATCCAGACCTTCAAGCTGCATATTGGTTTCAGCTAAACCGTAGAAACGTACTGTACCTTCTACTGAACCGAGGACTGCATCCATACGGGCATCACCAAACATACGGCGGAAGTTGTGTTCATAGTCTTCCAGTTCCATTTCATCATCCAGAATGACTTCAAGCACGACATTCATGCACTGATAGAACAGGCCACGTTCAACCGTGTTGGTATTGTATTGCAGGAACTGTTCGACCAGGTCTTTAGCTTCTTCAAATTGCTGTAAAGCCAGATAGATCAGGAGTTTTAGTTCCAGAATGGTCAACTGACCCCATTCGGTATTTTCGTCAAATTCAATCCCGATCAAGGTACGGATTTCGGTATAATCATCTTCATCTGCTTCTTCCAGACGTTCAACCAGAGCTCCCAGCTGTTCATCATCCAGACGATGCAGGTTCAGGATATCTTCACGATATAAAAGCGCCTTATTAGTGTTATCCCAAACTAGATCTTCCACCAGATAAATTTCAGAATAACCCGGCACTAGAATACGACAAGCGGTTGCACCTAAATGCTGATAGACCGCCATATAAACTTCGTGGCCCATCTCTTCCAGAATGGTAAACAATTCCTGCGCTTCATCGGCATTTGAGTTTTGGCCATTATTGGTGAAATCCCACTCAACAAAATCATAGTCAGATTTTGCACTGAAGAAACGCCAAGACACGACACCACTTGAGTCAATAAAGTGCTCAACGAAGTTATTTGGCTCAGTGACTGCATTTGAACTGAAGGTTGGTTTTGGCAGATCATTCAGGCCTTCAAAACTACGGCCTTGTAACAGTTCAGTCAGACTACGCTCTAAAGCGACTTCAAAGTTAGGATGGGCACCAAATGAAGCAAATACACCACCCGTACGCGGGTTCATCAAGGTCACGCACATCACCGGGAACTGACCGCCTAAAGAAGCATCTTTGACCAGTACCGGAAAGCCCTGTTCTTCCAAGCCTTTAATACCTTCAACAATTTTCGGATATTTTGCCAGTACGTGTTCAGGTACATCCGGCAGTGCCAGTTCGCCTTCCAGAATTTCGCGTTTAACCGCACGTTCGAAAATTTCAGACAGACATTGCACTTGAGCTTCAGCCAAAGTATTGCCCGCGCTCATACCATTACTGAGGTATAGATTTTCAATCAGATTCGATGGGAAATATACAGTTTCACCATCAGACTGACGTACAAATGGCAATGAACAGATACCGCGTGCTTTATTGCCCGAGTTGGTGTCATACAGATGAGTACCTAGTAACTCATCTTCAGGATCATAAATTTCACGGGTATGTTCATCTAAAACTTCGGCTGGCAGTTCACCATTTGGACCTGGCTGGAACCATTTTTCATCCGGATAATGCACAAATTCTGCATTGGCAATATCTTCACCCCAGAACTGATCGTTATAGAAGAAGTTACAGTTCAGACGTTCAATGAATTCACCCAGTGCAGACGCCAGCGCACTTTCTTTGGTTGAACCTTTACCATTGGTAAAGCACATTGGTGATTGAGCATCACGAATATGCAGCGACCAGACATTCGGTACGATATTACGCCAAGACGCAATTTCAATCTTCATGCCGAGGCCTGCCAGAATCGCAGACATATTGGCAATAGTTTCTTCGAGTGGTAAGTCTTTACCCGGAATACAGGTCTGGCTGTCTGAAGCCAGATTTGGCATCAACAAAGCCTGCGCATCGGCATCAATGCTTTCAACTTCTTCAATAACAAATTCAGGACCGGTTTGAATGACTTTTTTGACGGTACAACGGTCGATCGAACGCAAAATCCCCTGACGGTCTTTTTCAGAGATATCAGCCGGTAGCTCGACCTGAATTTTAAAAATCTGTTTGTAGCGGTTTTCAGGATCGACGATATTGTTTTGAGACAGACGGATATTGTCGGTCGGAATGTCACGCGCTGCACAATAAACTTTAACGAAATAGGCCGCACACAGCGCAGATGAAGCCAGAAAATAATCAAATGGACCTGGCGCAGAACCATCACCTTTATAGCGGATCGGCTGATCGGCGATTACCGTGAAGTCATCGAACTTGGCTTCCTGACGAAGATTATCGAGATAATTGACCTTAATTTCCATGTGGATACCTAAATATTCTTATGTGCCACCACGGACAGATAAGATGCTAAATCTGAATATACAAGCCGAATCACGGAGGAGAATTTGACTCAAAAATAAAAATAACCCGGGTTAAACCTTCAACCAGTTAGTTTCAGGATAAGCTCGAGTAAGAATGGGCGCTATTATAGAATCATTTTATGAAATTGATAATGTTTGCTCGAATTTCCTGCAGATTTATCAAAATATCTGTTAATTAAATATTCAGAAAATCTGGCTTTAAGCCGGGAACAGGCTGTTTTTATTGATACTTGCTGTTCCCGACTGGATTTCATGGACTGCGAAATGCATATTTTAAATCAGATCAAGATCCAAATTAAAAGTCATAGCCAATGCCAAACACAGCGAGATCGCGCTGCTTATCACCGAAACGGTCGTAACCACCGAAGATATAATCACCAGACAAGGTCAATTTCGGCGCAACTTCATAACTCAATCCAGCAGTTGCATAACGGAAAGCATGCTGTTTTGTGGTATTACCTAGCTCATTACCTTCATATTTACCTTCATCATTAAAATAACCACCTGCTGCACCGACATGTGCACCAAGCTTGTCATTAATCTGATGGGTTAAATCCAGGGTATAAAAAGTATCGCCCTGATTGGCATAAGCCACATCATATAAATAGGTCGACACACCTGCTGTAACGCTGGTCTTGTCATTCAGTGCACGACTCACATTCAAACCTAATTCATTTGAAGTGGTATGGCTGCCACCCGGATAATAATAGGTCGCATCCCAGAAATTCCAGTCGTAATTTTCACTGCTATAGGTATAGCCCACGATAAAATCATGTTCGACTTTATCACGGCGATGTGATTTCTTGCCTTCCAGTTCTGGGTAGGAATAACCTAAGGTTGAGCCCCAGTAACCGACATAAAAATTACCATAAGCCAGATTCAGCGCTGCCTGTAAGGCAACGTCATCATTTTCTGGTGCATTGGTCAGACCACGGGAGATGTATTTAGAAACTACACTGATGTTTCCACTGGTTTCAATTTTTTTTGCTTCCGCATCATCTGCAAAACAATAAACACTAGAAACAGCAGCACAGCCGAAAAGGACTGTTTGTTTGAAAATTCTCATAAAATATAAATTATATTAAGCAAAGAATGGATAACACTGAAACCGACTACAGTTTTATCCAGCTTTGGGTAAAAATAAATTCTGCTATATTCCTTGATGCAACAAGCAACAGGAATATAGCCATGACTTAAGCGCGTGGGGCCCGGTAGAAAGGCGCTGTAGAAGCAGGTAATGCCTGCTTGCCACGGATATGATCTGCAAGCTTTTCAGCCATCATGATCGTGGTTGCATTGAGGTTACCTGTAATAATGAGCGGCATAATTGAAGCATCGATGACACGCAGGCCTTGCATCTCATGCACACGCCCATAACCATCGACAACTGCCATATCATCCTCACCCATTTTACAGCTACAGGACGGATGATACGCTGTTTCTGCATGATTACGAACAAATTCATCAATTTCTGCATCAGTTTGCAGATTTTTGCCCGGGCTGATCTCTTCACCACGATATGGATCCAGGGCGGGCTGATGCATAATTTCACGGGTAATACGGATAGCATCACGGAATTCGCGCCAGTCCTGTTCAGTGCTCATATAGTTGAACAGAATGCTTGGATGTTCAAACGGATCTTTGGATTTCAGACGAACTCGGCCACGAGATGGTGAACGCATGGAACCGACATGAGCCTGGAAGCCGTGCTCATGGATAGCATTGGTCCCATTGTAATTGATCGCCACTGGCAGGAAGTGATACTGGATGTTTGGCCATTCGAACTCATCCGAAGAACGGATAAAGCCCCCGGCTTCAAACTGGTTGCTGGCACCAATGCCTTTACCCAGGAATAACCATTCTGCGCCAATCATGGGCTGGTTATACCATTTTAATGCCGGGTATAAGCTGACCGGTTTTTTGCACTTATATTGTAAGTACATTTCCAGATGGTCTTGCAGGTTTTCACCCACACCCGGCAGATCCTGAACCACCGGAATATCCAGACTTTTTAACAATTCAGCCGGACCTATACCAGAGCGTTGCAGGATTTGTGGAGATGCAATTGCACCTGCACATAGTAGAACTTCACGATCCGCAAAGACCTGAATCGGCTGTAAGGTATTTTGACCTTCAAAATATTCTACGCCAATCGCCTGATTGCGATTAAACAGAATTCGGTTGGTCATGGCATGGGTAATAATGGTGAGATTATCCCGGCCTTTGGCCATATCCAGATAACCACGTGCCGTACTGGAGCGACGACCTTGTGGTGTCACAGTACGATCCATTGGCCCGAAGCCTTCCTGTTGGTAGCCATTCAAGTCATCGGTACGCGGATAACCGGCTTGAACCCCAGCTTCGACCATGGCATGAAACAGCTCATTATTACCATTCTTAGGCGTTGCGACTGAAACCGGGCCTGAATCGCCATGATAGTCATTGCCGCCAATATCGCGGGTTTCAGCTTTTTTGTAATAGGGTAGACACTGCGCATAGTTCCAGTGTTCCAGACCTTTAAGGCTGGCCCACTGTTCCAGATCCATAGCATTACCACGGATATAGCACATGCCATTAATCAGTGAAGATCCGCCCAGACCTTTACCACGGCCGCATTCCATACGGCGATTGTTCATGTGGGGTTCTGGATCGGTCAGATAGGCCCAGTTATAACGGCGTCCTTGTAAAGGATAAGCCAAAGCAGCCGGCATCTGGGTTCTAAAATCCAGACGATAGTCCGGGCCACCTGCCTCAAGTAATAGCACCTTAGTATCTGGATCTTCAGTCAAACGCGCTGCCAGAACATTACCCGCAGAGCCCGCACCGATAATAATATAGTCGTAATTCATCAAATCCCCCTTATGCGCTAAATACAGATTGGAAAGGACTGAGTTCGACCTGAACCGATTTGGTCTGGGTGTAATGCTGCAAGGTCACAAGCCCATTTTCACGTCCAACACCGGAATGCTTATAGCCACCGACCGGCATTTCTGCAGGCGATTCACCCCAGGTATTGATCCAGCAGATACCCGCTTCTACCTGATGAATAATTCGGTGTGCACGGGCTAAGTCTGGTGTGACGACACCTGCAGCCAGACCATAATCGGTATCATTGGCACGACGAATGGCTTCTTGCTCGGTGTCATAACTCAGGATGCTCATGACTGGACCGAAGATTTCTTCACGTACAATAGTCATGTCATCACGGCAGTCGGTAAATACGGTTGGCAGAACATAAGCTCCTTGGACAAAATGTTCATCCTCAGCACGGCCGCCGCCACATAATAGGCGTGCCCCTTCTATCTTGCCTTTTTCGATATAGCCCAGCACTTTTTCCATATGCTCAAAGCTGGAAACCGGACCGAAATTGGTTTCAGGATCAAGTGGATCACCCATACGGATATGTTCAACACGCTGCAAAATCTTTTCTTCAAATTCTGCTTTCAATGCCAAAGGCACAAATACGCGAGTACCGTTGGTACACACCTGACCGGAACTATAGAAATTAGCCATCATGGCAATATCGGCCGCCAAATCCAGATCGGCATCTTCACAGATAATCAGCGGAGACTTACCGCCCAGCTCCATCGTGACTTCTTTCAGGCTAGAATTTGCAGCTTGCGCCATGACCTTTTTGCCGGTAGAAACGCCACCGGTAAACGACACTTTGGCAATATCAGGATGCGAAGTCAGATAACCCCCAATTTCACCACTGCCGGTAACCACATTAAAGACACCATGCGGTACACCGGCTTCAGTATAAATTTCTGCCAGTTTCAGCGCAGTTAAAGGGGTAACTTCACTGGCTTTGAAAATCATGGCATTGCCTGCAGCGAGTGCCGGTGCAGATTTCCATAAAGCGATCTGAATCGGATAATTCCATGCGCCAATTCCAGCGACGACACCCAAAGGTTCACGGCGGGTATAGACAAAGGAGCTACTTCTCAGCGGGATTTGTTGGCCTTCAAGAACTGGTAAAATGCCCGCATAATATTCGAGTACATCTGCACCTGTTGTAATATCAACGGTAGAGGTTTCACTAAAGGCTTTACCGCTGTCCAAGCTTTCTAATTTTGCCAGCTCATCATTACGTTCCCTTAAAATGGCCACGGCCTTATTTAAGATGCGCGAACGTTGAATCGCGGTCATTTCTGCCCAGATTTTTTGTCCTTGCTGTGCAGATTCAACCGCACGATCAATATCATTTTTTGAACAGACCTGCACTTCAGCCAGGACTTTACCGGTGGCAGGATTAATAGTTTGAAACGTGCTATTGGACGTTGCATCGACATATTGTCCATGGATATAAGGACGTTGCAGTTTGAATGTTGTCAATGGAATTCCCTCGCAGATTGGTTATTTGAGTTGTTGCCGGATATATTCACTACACAGTTCAATCGGCAGTTCTGGATCAATTTCGCCACTTACTAAAGCACCTCTTAGCCAGAATCCATCAATGAGTGCAGCCAGACCTTGTGCTGCCTTCTCAGCTTGATCCTTACTCAGCTTTTTCATGAATTCATATTTAAGATTGGAATGTAAGCGGTAATGGTTTATTTGCTGTAAACGATGTAACTCGGGCTGGTGCAGACTGCTGGCCCAAAAAGCCAACCACACCTTCATGGCCGCTTTATCCGTTTGTGGAGCGGTAAAATTGCCACGCACAATTGCCAGTAAGCGTTGTTCAGGGGCGTCATTCACCTGTGACTTGATTTCAGCAACAGATTTAGCTAATTGCTGCAATAAGTAACGCATTGTGGCTTCAATTAACCCATTTTTACCTTGAAAATAATGACTTATGATGCCGGTTGAGACACCTGCCCTCTGAGCAATCTGACTAATTGAAGCTTCTGCAAAACCTAGCTCATTGACTGCAGCTAAGGTGGCATCGATCAGTTGCTGACGACGGATCGGTTGCATACCAACTTTTGGCATAGGACTAACCTGAATAACGGATGTAGCAATAAAAAATCACTCTGCTAAAGCAAATAGCTGAATGATGTAACAATTCATAAACTCTTTTTTAATTGAACGTTCAATTAATAAAAATTATACTGCCAGCTCACCCTTGATGTACAGCGCAGTTTGTTTTGGATTTGCAAAAGTTTGTAATTCACGAAAACAAGGAAGCTTTAGGGCCAGTTTTTGCTTTTAAATCACACTGCACTGTAGATCATCCGGCAACAAAAACGATGGTCAGAGATTTATGCAAAAGAAAAACGAAGAGGTGCAAGATAGTCTGAATAAGGTAGTCTTTTATTGTTCGGCGACGCTTATTCTGCTGTTTTCTATCATCACGATTTTATTTAATGAACAAGCCAATCTAGTCATTATTAATATTTTAAACTGGGTCAGTAGTACCTTTAGCTGGTATTACCTGCTGGCGGCAACGCTGTATCTGGTTTTTATTGTCTTTATCGCCTGCTCACGTTATGGCGAAATCAAGCTTGGTCCCAAACATTCTAAACCCGAATTCAGTCTGCTGAGCTGGTCGGCCATGTTGTTCTCAGCCGGGATCGGGATTGATTTGATGTTCTTCTCGGTCGCTGAACCCTTGTCTCATTATATGAGTCCTCCAGTCGGTGAAGCTGAAACCTTTGAAGCCGCGCGTCAGTCTATGGTCTGGACCCTGTTTCACTATGGTCTGACCGGCTGGAGCATGTACGCGCTGATTGGGGTTGCGTTGGGATATTTCAGTTATCGCTATAATTTACCACTGACAATTCGCTCTGCGCTTTATCCTATTTTTGGAAAAAGAATTAATGGCCCGATTGGCCATACGGTAGATACCGCTGCAGTACTCGGTACGATTTTTGGTATTGCCACCACCTGCGGTATCGGTGTGGTTCAGCTAAATTACGGTCTGCATGTCCTGTTTGGCTTGCCGGAAAATATCTGGATTCAAACTGCATTAATTGGTGTTGCAGTCATTATTACTATTATTTCAGTCACTGCGGGTGTCAATAAAGGTATTCGGGTTCTGTCTGAAATTAATATCTATGTATCAATCGGGTTGCTGATCTTTATTCTCTTTATGGGAAATACAGAGTTTTTATTAGCGGCTCTAATTCAGAATTTTGGTGATTATCTCAGCCAGTTCCCGAAACTCTCTTTAAGCAGTTTTCCTTTTGAGCAGCCTAAAGAATGGATGAATAGCTGGACCCTGTTCTTCTGGGCATGGTGGATTGCCTGGTCACCTTTTGTCGGTCTGTTCCTGGCACGTATTTCCCGTGGTCGTACTATTCGTGAATTTGTCACCGGGACTTTGGTTATTCCTCTGTTATTTACCCTCACTTGGTTGTCTGTTTTCGGTAACAGTGCTTTATACAGTGTGATTTTTGATGGTAATACTCAGCTTGCGACAACTGTTTTAGAAAATCCAGCGCATGGTTTTTATGATCTGCTAGCACAGTATCCAGGTTTCACATTTCTCGCAGGTGTCGCCACCATTACAGGTTTGCTGTTCTATGTGACTTCAGCGGATTCAGGGGCATTGGTATTGGGGAACTTCACCACTAAATTCACTAATATTGAGCATGATTCACCGCGCTGGCTGAGTGTGTTCTGGGCCATTGCTATCGGTTTGCTAACTTTGGCAATGCTCATGGCGAATGGCGTGACAGCATTACAGAACACCACGATTATTATGGGTCTGCCTTTTAGTTTCGTGATTTTCTTTGTGATGGCCGGACTGTATAAGTCCTTGCGTCTGGAGGATTTTCGGCAGGCCAGTACCAGTCTGAATGCTGCGCCTGTGGTCGGTAATGTGGATATCCTGAACTGGAAGAAGCGTCTGAGCCGGGTCATGCTGCATCCAAGCCTGTCCCAGACCCGAACCATGCTGGATAATGTTTGCAAACCAGCCATTGAGGCCGTTGCAACCGAGTTAATTGACAAAGGCATTCAAGTAAATATTCAGGAAAAATCGCTTGAGGAAGAACCTGAACTGTATCACCTGGATCTGACCATTCAGCTCGATGAAGAAGAAAACTTTGTCTATGAAATATGGCCGGTACGCTATGACACGCCAAATTTCAGTTCACGGGGTAAACGAACCAAACGTTATTACTATCGTCTGGAAAGTTATCTGTTTGAAGGCTCTCAGGGCAACGATCTGGTCGGTTATAGTAAGGAACAGGTGATCAATGACATCCTGGATAAATATGAACGCCATATGATGTATCTGCATATTAACCGGATCAGCCCAGGTAAACGTCCGCTGTTCCCGGACCGTGAAATCTAGGATATCTCAACTACGGAAGGACTGAATGATGTCAGAAAGTTTGAATGCATTTGCCCTGTTTTTCTCCCTGCTCAACCCTTTTCTGATGAGTATTTATATGCTCGGAATTATCCGTAATTCCGACGCAAAAGTATTCAACATGGCATTGATTCAGGGCAGTCTGATCAGCTTTATTGTGTTCATCATTTTTGCAAAAACCGGTGAAGCCTTCTTTAATGAAGTCTTGCATGTACGGTTTGAGTCCTTCCAGATTTTTGGCGGTATTATTTTTCTGGTGATTGGCTATCGTTATGTCTTTGAAGGTGCTGATACGATTGGTGTGATGCGTGGAGCGCCCAGTCATCTGGCGGGTACGATTGCCATGCCGTTTATGATCGGTCCCGGCACCATTTCGGCTTCCGTGATTACCGGGATTCAGCTCAGTTTAATGCAAACCATTCTGGTGATTTTCTTTACCCTGTTTCTGACCTGTAGCTTGCTAATTCTGATGAAATACCTGCATGATCATTTACAGCATAAATATTCCAATTATATTGACCTTTATGTCGATATTGTTGGTCGTGTCGCAGCGTTACTAATCGGTACTATTGCCATTGATATGATTGTAACAGGTGTCAGTGGAATTCTGGAAGGCTAGTTTTATATAAGCTGACAATAAAAAAAGCGGGCAAAAATGCCCGCTTTTTTATGAAGTGATGATGTCCCGTCCTGAAATAAGTTTACACCTTAAGAGACTTATTTTATGGAACATG
>ERZ1023241.190-NODE-190-length-16998-cov-249.695804_pt1 | contig 16998 bp, 24 predicted proteins | sample MGYA00380455_ERZ1023241 | MGnify/ENA primary metagenome ERZ1023241 (study PRJEB33173, sample SAMEA4830304) | metagenome | study: EMG produced TPA metagenomics assembly of the PRJEB25223 data set...
AATCAAATGTCCAACCTGCCTCAGTGATAGTATAAAGAAAAATGGTATCAAAGTATAGTCAAATCATTATAAAACCAATACAATGGTGCAATGAGTTATTCAGAACATTTTAGACGTAAAATTTTAGCTAAACTTGAGGAAGGTTATTCTATTCGAGCGGTAGCTGCACAATTTGAAATTAATAAAAATACCATTGTTGAATGGAAGAAACGTATAGAGATTAAAAAAACTCGTGTACGTAAACCTTCTAAAATTAACGATGATGCTTTACGTGAAGATGTTGAAAAGTATCCTGATGCTTATCAATATGAACGTGCTGCACGTTTTAATTGTGGTGTTTCATCTATTGGTGCTGCATTAAAGCGCTTAAATATTACAGTTAAAAAAAGACGTTAAGCCATCCTAAAGCAGATACAAAGCTTAGGGATAAATTTATTCAGCAAGTGAATGAATTAGAAACAAACCACCCGATTATTTATGTGGATGAAAGTGGTTTTAAGTCACATGATTACAGACCTCATGGCTACTCACGAAAAGGAGTACCCTGTTTAGGGCAATATAATTGGCAATTAAAGAATCAGACCAATGCCATTGGAGCAATCCATGAGGGTAAGTTATTTTCAGTCGGTTTATTTGACTGCAAAATCAATTCAGATGTTTTTCATTTTTGGATAGAGCAATTCCTCATACCAGTATTACCAGAAAATAGTGTAGTGGTTATGGATAATGCAGCATTTCATAAAAGAGCAGATATTCAGGAGTTATTGGAACAACAAGGGCATAAAATTCTTTGGCTTCCTGCATACAGCCCTGATTTAAATCCTATAGAACAGATGTGGGCATGGGTTAAACGTAAGCGTAAAGAATGGTTGATCGACTCAGTCGATGAGTTATTTCAAGTTTTTTTCGAATCCTGTATGAATAATAAAGTAGTTTGACTATAGATGGGAAACAAAACTATCAGTGCAAAGACTGTAAACGTCAGTTTATTGGTGATCATGCACTGAGCTATCTAGGATGTAAGTCAGGTATTACTCGTAAAATATTACAGTTGATGGTCAGAGGCAGCGGTATACGAGATATTGCTGAAGTTGAGCGCATCAGTATCGGTAAAGTTTTACGTACTTTAACTGAATCAACCTATGAAATTCAGCCTCAGCAAAGTCATTATGAATCTCTCGAAGTAGATGAGTTCTGGAATTTTGTTGGAAATAAAAAGAATAAACAATGGCTTATTTTTGTTCAAAAGTCATATTTTACCTCGGAGAAACCGGACATTTTTATTGGTGAGAATATAGACACTTTAAATGGGTTCTAACACTCTCGTTTCGTATAACAGCCATTATGTTAAATGGGGGTTGCTAATATCTTAGTATATATTTTAAAATAACAACAATATAAGCATAAAACATATATGGATTATACTATGGGTGTTGTAAATCTTGATGAAGAAACTCATGCCAATGTTCGCAAAGTAAGTATTGTTTCTTGTCGCTCAATAAATGCTCAGGCTGCTTTCTGGATAAAAATTGGAATGCTGTCTGAAATGAACCCAACTCTAAGTTTTAATGAAATAATGAATAATGAGTTTTTGACAGCAGGGGTCTCTACTGCAAATCTATCTAAAGAGATTTTTAATGATTAAAAATGAGTCAGAAATAAAATTAATGCGTGAATCAGGGCGTTTACTATCTTTGGTCTTTGACTATATTAATAAATTGAATTTATTAGGTAAATCTACTTTTGAAATCAATAATATTGTCGAAAAATATATTATCGAAGAGCTATGTGCACGACCTGCGAGTAAGGGGCAATATGGATTTAAATATGTGTTAAATCCATCAATTAATGATGTGGTTTGTCATGCAATTCCCTCTGAAAAAGAAATATTAAAAGATGGTGATATTATTAATTTAGATATCACGTTAGAAAAAAATGGTTACATAGCAGACTCAAGTAAAACTTATTTAATAGGTAATGTTAGCCTGTCAGCGCGTCGTTTAGTTGATACTACCTATGAAGCTCTGTGGAAGGGAATAGCTCAAGTAAAACCTGGTGCAAAATTAGGTGATATTGGTTATGCAATTGAGCGCCATGCGAAAAAGAATGGGTACACTGTTGTGAAGGAGTATTGCGGGCATGGAATTGGAAAAGAAATGCATGAAGAGCCCGCAGTATTGCATTATGGAACACTAAACACAGGAATTATTCTTCAAGAAGGAATGACTTTCACGATAGAGCCTATGCTAAATCAAGGTCGCAGAGCTACTTTTGTTTGTGATGATGGATGGACTGTTAAAACAAGAGATCATAAATTATCAGCACAATTTGAACACACCGTATTAGTGACTAAAGATGGTGTTGAGGTATTGACTCTTCGTAAAGAAGAATTGAAAAAAATCTAAAATTAACATAATACACCTTATACGAAATGCGTTATAATTCTCTTTACAAATCAATGCTGTAGTTTCTAGTTGATAGCCCATCTTCCCCAAGGTGGGCTTTTTTTATGATTTTTCACGTTCCACGCCTATTCTTTGACCAATGTTTCACGACTTTATTCAGTTTTAATAAACATCATCCGGTTTTTTGAGGAGTCATTATTTCATGTGCTTGCACTGAAATTGGCTCATCAAAAAAGTGGAGTCCTGGTTAACCGTAAGGAAGGAAAAAACGACTCAGGAAGCCCCTCTTTTTAGGTGTAGGCTCAATATGTTCTGGAACAGGGATGCGTTTGTTCTCTGGAGTAGTCAATCCGTCATAGTTCGATTCAGTCTGTGGCCGAGAATCTGTTGCTATATCCTGTTCAGATTTATGATCGGTAAACGTAGTCATATTGGCTTTTGGAGCTTCCAGTAAGCGCTGCATGGCCTCAATCTGTTCTTGATAAAACGATTCACGTTCTAATGATTGATTTTCTCTCTGTATTGCCTGATTTAATTGTTTTTCCAGCATGTCAACTTGACGTTTTAGCAAGTCAACTTCTGTTAAGTTATGCCTACTAGTTGATTGACTTTGGTTGACACTAGAATTGCTTTTTTGTGGTTCCCCAAAAACTCTTAAGGCTTCTGAAAAGTCAATTAATCCATCCGATCCTTTTGATAAATTTCCTTTCTTTATATGGGCATATACAGCCTGTCTTGAATATCCATATAATTTCGCTAGTTCTGAAACTGACAGTTTTTTCATTATGTAAACCAGTTTTCAAATAGTGTTAATAGTTGATTGTTAACTTTACTATGTCAATTGACATCATTCATTGAAAGCCGACTTTTCGAAGTAATGGCATAAATTCTTTTAATTTATTTGGCTCTTGTAGCATGGTTACAATCCGAGCAGCAAACTGTTCATAGCTTTCATTACCTTGTGAAAGTTTAGCCATCTCAGGAAGTTCTGATAATTTACTAGCAAATAAATATCGTTGTGCATCAGTCAAATTGATTTTTAGCTCTTTGTCCTGACTAATGTCATTGGCTGTATTTGTTGCTGACTTTTTCTGTTTGAAGCTAAATGAAAAGCCCGTAATGGATCTGCCGGTTTTATGTTGTTCAACTTTGACATTAATATCGGTATGTTCATTTACTTGCTTTAATGCAATGTCTAAAACATATTTCTTAAAATCGTACATCCTTTTGTATTCAGTCTCGAGTACACCTATTTTTTGTCTGAAATCGTAGATAGTTATAAGAGGCGTTTTTCCGGTACTACGCCACGCAATCAATATTTCATATAAGCGAACAGCATAAGCACTCGTTAAATTGCTTATTTGCTGTATCTCATACTTTGTAAATTGTTCTTCTAATCGAGTTATTAAAGGCACAATAGCAGGAGCAAAAATAAGTCTAACGACAGCCTCATTATCAATATAAGCAACCTCGCTTACCCATCTTGACTTGTGATTAATAACATTACCTTTTTCACTAAGACTTTGATAACTGAATTGTCTTGCAAATAGGTCATCGCAAGCATCTTTTAAGGCTTGATAAGCAGTATTTCGATGTACACCAAATTGATTGATATAACTTTCAGCATGAACTGTTAATGGATCATTAGCATTTATCCCTTTACCTGATTCCCTGGCTTCAACGATAGCTAAAAGAATTAATCGTTGTTCTACTAGATCAAGGTTATAACTAGCATTAATTAAAGCGTTATCTTTGACAATTAGTTCGGTTTTCATATGAAAAATTTATATTTTTAAGTCAATAAGACGAGGTTATATTATCAACTCGCTTAATGCAAGGTAAACCTCGTTTTAATGCAAGGTAAACCTCGTTTTAATGCAAGGTAAACCTCGTTTTATAATCTCTCAAAGCCTTATAAATTCAGGTTTACAGGCTATCTAAAAGCATTTAAAAGCTTAAAAATAATTAAAAGCATATTTCATGAAAAATTGCCCTTGGTTTTCGCTTCGCTCAAACTCTATTGAATCTCGCTTTCGCTCGATTCGTCGGGGCAATTTTTGGTTCATGTTTTCGTGACTTTGAGAAAAAGCAAAAGCAACTCGGAATTCGCTTCGCTCATGAGCTTTTTTTTCTCGCTTCGCTCGGTTTAGGAATCAAACTTGGAAAGTTCGCACCCATTCGGGATGCTCTGTAGGGTAGGTGATTAATGGATAGGGAGCTTGTAATCAGGGAAAGGAAAGAGCAAATTTTCTCAGTTCGCTCGTAGACACTCGCTCTGTTTAGCGACTCATGCCACGAGATTTCATTCTAGGCGCATGTTGCTGTGCTTTGAGTTGTTGTTCTTGTCTGAGTTTCATCTGTTGTTCTGCTTTGATCTCATTCACACATTTTTTAATGACTTGATAGGATGGGTATAGAGTCTGGTATTGTTTGGCTTTGGCCGGATGTTGTTGTTGGTACTGCTTCCAGGCATGTTCTTTGAACTTTTCATTGTCCAATAAATCCTTCACACCATGTTTTTTCTGGTGTTCATGCTGACCTTTCAGCTTTTTGTGTTCCTGATAAATCTCGTCACGTTGGGCTTCCCAGGCTTTTTTTCCAAACAGTAAGGGTTTGTTCTGGGTTAATTCGTTGTGTTGATCGACCAGGCTTTGCAATTTGTCATGACTTTGCTTGAGTCCGTTTTTCACGATCTCCTGGGCGAGCTGCTGATTGAACTCGTTTTGATGTTTGTGATGCTTGCTCAGGCTCTTTTCGGCCTTCTCTAGATGCTGCTGCATGAAATCCAGGTCTAGATTCGCGTCTTTTGCGCTGATTTCGCGTTTTAGCACTTTGCCAAGGGTTTCCCTCTGTTTTTCCTCAAACAGGGCTTTTTCGTCAATTGGTGGCGTTTTAGCGCTATTTTTGATTTGGATCTGCTGTTCAGTTTTCAGTGTGCTGAGTTTGATCTCATTTTCAGCAATCAGCAGATCCATATTTTTGCCGTATTGCAACTGAGCCTGATTTCTCTGTTTGATTTCGTCATTACTTCGGCTGATTTCGGTCTCAATCCCTTTTCGGCGCAGTTCGGTGACTTTCGGCCCTTCGTGCAGGGTGGCTTCCAGGCCATTCTCCTGGTCTTTGTAGCTGCGGTGGTCGACTCGGGCGGTGGACCCGGCCAGATCCAGGTGCATATTGCAGATATCGGCAAAGTGTTCGCGCCAGTGTTCGATTTCTCCACTGTGTTTCTGATCCAGTTCCCGGGTTTTCTCGGTGAAGCCTTCGGGAGTGAGCTTGCGTGTGCTCATCAGGATATGCGCGTGATAATTGCGTTCATCGCTGCCGGATCCGGTATGCGGTGCATGGATACAGGCATCGACGGCCACCTGATGTCTGTCTACGATACTGGCGCATAGTTCTTCGAGCATGGCCAGGCGTTGTTCCTGATTTAATTCACTTGGAAAAGCGATTTCAAATTCCCGGGCAACTGTCGAGTTTTTTCGGGTTTCCCGTTGTTCCACTTCGTTCCAGAGTTTTTCCCTGTTTTTTAGATGCTTTGGTGCGTCTTCGGGTAAATAAATTTCTTTATATTCCACACCAGTTTTTCGGCTGTAGTCATGTTCTCGGCCTTCACGTTCGCAATAGATCTTTTCACCTGCCCGATAGGCAATCGCAGCAGTGGCGGAACGCCCTGCTGATCGTGCTACGGTTTTAACTGAAAAGTGGTAAATCGCCATGTCTGTTTTTCGCTTTTAAATTTTCACGTCGTGAAATACAACCGTGAATACGGTTGTCGGGGTATTGGGGTCTCCCCAATCGTACTTGCAAACGAAGTTTGCATAAGTGCGCTCTTCGAGGAAAACATTACTATACATATAGCACCTTGAATGCATATTCAAGTGCGCTTATGTTAGGGATGGTTTCCCAGGATGATGGTATTGGATTAATGAGTATTACTGAAACACTAGACAGCAAGATTAAGGCACAGGAAGAAAAGCTAAAACAGTTAAAGGCTCAAAGACAGGCAGCACTTGCAAGAGAACGTGCTAAAGAGAAAGAACAGGCTCGTAAAGATGATACTAGACGCAAAATTCTAATCGGATCTTGTATGCTAAAAATCACCGAAGAAGATGAACAGGCCCGGGCAAAATTGATTGCACAGATGGACAAGTATTTGACTGATGAACGTGATCGTAAGCTCTTTAATTTATAAGTAATAGGAAATCAATCATGGCATTGAGCCAATTCGATATTATTAAGTCTTTAGGTGAATCTATTGAATGGTTTGAAAAAGAACTCTCTTGGGGAATGCCTATTGCAGAATTAAGGCATTTAACAGGAAGAATTGGGGAACTTTATGTAGCTATGATGACCTTAGGGCAATTAGCTGATTCAGTTAATCAGAGAGGTTATGATGTAGTTTCCAGTACTGGACAAAGAATTTCTGTTAAGACTGTTACTACAGCAAGTCATGTCGATTTTAATCTTAAAACGATTGAGTTAGTGGACAGAATTATTGTTTTAAGAATTAACCCAGAGGACCTCTGTATTGAAGTAGTCTATGACTTAAATATGGAGCAGTTTCAGGCTAAGTCACGAGAATACAAAGGGAAATATATTTTAGGTATTTATAACAAAATATTTTTAGCTAATTCAAAAATAAATATAGGGTTAAATATTCCTACTGAAACAGAACTGAAAGTTGAAAATAATCATGAGCTATTGATTTTAAATAATATTTTTTATGATGGATATGAGATAAAACAATATGAAAATGCAAAAATTGAAGTTTATAAGGATGGTGAAAAACAACCATCAGCTAAAGAAATTTTGAGGCAGATAGCCCTCCCTTTAAATGTCTCTTTAAATAATTCAGCCGGAAATCCTAAAAATACTCAGCAATTAGGGGATCATGTGATCAAGGCAATAAAGAACTTTAGATCAACCTGATTTCGCATAAGAGATTTTATGTTAAATAAAGCTATTTACAGATGAATACAAAAGGATATTTAATTAATTGATAGAATTTAAGTACTATCTTAAGTATTATAACAAACCTATTTATCTTCTTGATTTATGGGAACTATTGCTCTAAACCACTATAAGTCCATGTATAGCAATAGATAAATTTTTGGGAATATTGAAAAGGCTGAACCATGACCAACCTTAAATGGCAAATTGATACGATTCGTACAATATTGTTTTTTAATAATAAAATTGATTTTGAAAAGGGAGTTTGGTCAAAAGCTATTACTGGAAAAGATATTTCTAATGATTTAAAACAAGAAGAAAATGGCATTGAGCAGCAATACATTGAAATGACTGATCTTGATCACAAAAGACAATTTAATCTTGTTTTCGTAAAAGAGAGTAATGTTATTGATCTTCAGGACTCTTTTGACAAAGATAATAGTGTTTATTCTTACGATGAAATTATTAGTTATATAAAGGATTTTAGTGAAAGGACTAAAGTTGTTTATCAAAACTTTGATAATCAAATTATTCGTATAGGCCGTGTCATAGAACTAAGTTTACCTTTAGAAGAAGATATATCTGCTTGTCAATTATTAAAAAATAATATTTCATATTTTTCAAATTTAGATGATGATTTAAGTGAAGTAAGTTTTCGAGTCAATAAATCATCTAATTGCAATAAGATAAAGGTGAATCAAGTAATTCATTATGCAGAAGGTCAGAAGATGTTAATTTCTTTTGATCCTCAGATGGGAGCACCTAAAGCAAATGTACAAAAGCGTCTTATCCTGAATATTGATTCAAATACTGATGCTGCACATAAATCTCCTCTGAATTTAGCTGAATTATCAGAATTTTTAGAAGCAAGTATCGTGTCTATTGTTCAAAATGGAGGGGTCTATGCTAGCAACTAATACTAATCCTAGTGCTTATAGTCAATCTATTATATTAAGCAATAGTACTGATTCTAATAGCTACATGAGTTCAATAAAAGATACTAACTATGCTGGTGATGAATCATTTCAATTATCAGATAATAAGTTTGGTAATAATCTAGTTAAGCTCATTTTTCTATTGTGCTTTATATCTGCATATTATTCGTCAGATTCAGTTTCTTCTTATGAGAATAAACTGAATTCAACTGTTTCTATTGCACCAGAAGTATATAAGTCTTCACAAGAATTTTGGTGGAATCAGAAACATTATGTAGAAGTATATAAATTAGAATCTACTAATCAAGGTAGATCGGCTTCGGCATATATGACTGTTTTAATGCACTATGCTGTTAGATCTGGAGATGTAAAGTTTTTAAATACTTTTTTTGAAAAATTAAATAGAACTCAATTGACGTCATGGTCTCTTATAGCCTTGTTACGTTCCACAAGCGTTTATAAGCAAGACATTGTACTGTGGAAGGACTTTTATGTATTCACTAGAGAGCTTGTTGAAAAATCTGGTTTAAATCCAAAACGAGAATTGTATGGATTAGACAGAGGTCTTTCTTTGTAAAGATGGAACAGGGACTCTCTAAGAACATGAATGAAAAAATACATCTAATTAAAGATGTTGCTATTAAAGATGAACAATCTTTATTGGGATTAATTATTCAAAATACTAATCCAGAGCAGACGCAAAGGCATACGGGATTTATCTTTATTAAAAATAAAGTTCCCTTTCTAGCTCATTTTGGCACTAACCAAGTAGTTTTTTATCATGAGATGTCTAGTAATGATAACTATGCTATGTTTTGGTTAGATATTGAAAAAATGCCTGAAACTACAGTAATTCCACTTATTAATGAATTAGAGCAAATCTCTAAAAATCAACCATCACGTCATCAGAATGGTTATTTTTTCTCTGCTAACTATGGAATTGTGAATTTAGGTGGTGGAAAAATTTCAAATGGAAACTATATTCCAAATCCTGACGTTGCTGGAGATAGTTTAACTTGTGCTGTTTTTGTGAATTGTATATTTGAACAATTCGATTTCCCTATTTTAGATTTAGCTACATGGGAAGTGAGTCCTGAAGACAAAGAATGGCAAGAGTTTATTGTAGGTATTCTTGAAGATAGTGGTGCTTTTAATCCTAAATTTATTGAAGCTCAAAAGTCCGGTATTGGTAGTGTTCCTCGAATAAGACCCGAACAAATGGTTGGTGCTTGTTGCATATTTGATTTTGATTTAGTTAATTATTATTCTGCAAATGAAGCAGGTGAAATAGTTAAACAAAAATTAGATGTTTTAGGATGTTAACTTTAAGATTTTCTAAAATTAACATAATACACGTTATACGAAATTTTAAAAAAAATACTATCTGATTGATAATTAAATATTTATTTAATTTCGTATAATAGCCCCTATATTAAATAGGGGGAGAAATTAAGGTAAAATTAGGGTTTTAATTTAGAGAAAGTAATGTCTCAGATAAAAATTTATGCTTTAGATGAAACAATAGAATTACATCGTGATAATTTAAGTAAAGCTATCCATCAGGCTTTAGTTAAAGAATTAAAATACCCTGAAGAAAAAAGGTTTCAACGCTTTATTCCACTAGAATCTAAAAATTTTGTATATCCAGCTGATCGCAGTACATCTTATATAATTATTGAAATTTCCATGTTCGATGGACGAACAAAAGCGACTAAAAAATCACTTATTAAGACTCTATTCGAAAATATAAACAATCTATGCGGTATTGATTTAAATGATGTTGAGATAACTATATTTGAAACTCCTAAAGAAAATTGGGGCATTAGAGGGAAAAATGCGGATGAACTACAGTTGAATTATAAGGTAAATGTTTAAATTTTCTAAAATTAATATAATACGCATTATATGAAGCCTTGATATTAGATCAGGGCTTTTTAACTTCGTATAACAGCTATCATGCTGAGTTAAGCTAAGATTCACTTAAAACAAGAGCTTTAATTTTTATAGCTTTTTCGAAATGATCTAATTTATGTTGCATGATCCACCAATTAGCTGCTTCCATTAAGAGCTCAGGATTATCGTTTTTATTCTTGAAAAAAGCATAGAAAGATAAACCAACCTTATCTCCTTTTTTCTCAATTTTCTTATTACATCCATGAATAAATATTTCTCTTAACTCTTTTCTCATACTTTTAACTTTCTCTAAAATTAACATAATACACGTTATACGAAATGCCCTTGATCAAGGGCATTTTTAGCCGCTACTTAACGTAGAATATCTTATGCAAAGTGAAAAACGACGGTCTATTGTCCTCGTTTCATATAACATTCATTATTTCAACTGAGGATAAAAAAGCTTTAAAACGATCTTTTTTGAGAAAGGAACAAGAAACAAAAGACATGGATAAGCAATAATCCAATTAATCATCCATTGTGAAAAAACAATTGATAATAAAAATTTATCTTCATTTAAAGCTCCTAGAATAGCGTTAATGCCACTCATAAAGAATGAGACAAAAAGGGGAATCAAAAACCCCTGTAATGATAGCTTGTTCATTGATTATTAAGATTTAAAATATTCTTGAACTTTTAAAATATTTTTTTGAAATATTATTAAGAGTTTCTAATATAAGATTAGAATCTTGACTGATTAGAGCAATATTAAGTTCAGACATATAATCAATTAATTGGCTTTTTGCTTTTTTTGCAAATTCAGGAGTAACTTCTTGATCTTCGTACAATAAGACGTAGTTCTTCGCAAACCCATAAATAAGAAATAAGGCCGAATTATCTAAATTATTATTGTTGCCAATTTCTTGCTCACATAAAATTTTTAACTGCTTGAAAGCATCTGTTCCATTTGGTAAAGCTTTAAAGTTTTCAAATATAAATTGGAATTTCATTTTGGGGACTCACTTAAAAAGAAACTCTACAGCTTTAGTCACTCCCAATCAATATCTAATTTTTCCAAAATTAATATGATACGTATTATACGAACTCCCAAAGCATGGCTTTCAGTCATGCTTTTTCTATCAAAAGAGTATAGCTGAATGATAGCGAGCCAAATCGCATACAATCTCTATCATTAGACTTGGTGCAATAATTAAATGATAGTATTATCATTAATCTAACAGAATTAAGATTAAATGATAGAAATGAATACACGTATTTATCTACGAGCTTCAACTAAAGATCAAGATGCAGAAAGGGCTTTGCAGATTCTTCAGGATCTAAACCAAAACTTGAATTTGGGTGAAACCATTGTGTACGTGGAAAACTATAGTGGTACGAAGTTAGACCGACCTGAATTGAATAAGCTACTGTCAGAAGCAAATCAAGGTGACACCTTGTTGGTTGAAAGTATTGACCGATTATCACGCCTAACCCAACAGGATTTTCAAGAGCTGAAGCGCAGGATTCAGGAGAAAGGGCTTCGATTAATTGTGGCAGATCTTCCTACTACCTACCAAATGATTCAAACCAGTGACAGCATTACTCATTCAATCTTGGAACTCATCAACAATATGTTGATTGATCTCCTGGCAACAATGGCCCGCCTAGACAATGAGAAACGTATAGAACGTATTAAGCAGGGCCTGGAACGTTCGGGTTACAAGCCAACAGGTAAGAAAGCCAATGAGGCTAAGCACAAACGAATAAAAGAATTACTAGCAGCTGGCAATATGACTAAGGAAGAAATTGCCAAAGCAGTGAATTGTGGAGTTGCAACTGTTTATCGAGTTGCTAAAGTCATTTAAAAAGGCTTGTATCAGTGCTTCCCTTATGTCATATCTATTTACAAAGGAACAAGGCATTCTTAAAGATCAAAAGAAGGGATTAATGATGAAAAAGCATTTGATTTTCCTTGTTTTTATAGTGATGGTTTTTATTTTAGCTCTAGTTGTAAAGATTAATAATGATCATAAAAAAGGGCAAGCATTAAAGAAATTGGAACTAGTTGAAAAGCAAATCCATTAGGTAAAAATTGACTTATACTTATTTAAATAACGCTAATAACTAAGCCCAAAAAACACCTAGACCCAGTGCTATACACGCTTAGTTTTTTATATTTCAAAAGAGTATTTTAGCAAATATCATAAAAGACCGGTCTATTCTCAAGCCGGTTTTTTATATCGCAGAGTATCATGGCTTCATCATAGATATATGAATATTAAGATAAATAAAAAGCCCTATAGTCTCTCCCGTTACTATAAGGCTTATAAAACGCTGTAATTTTTTTCTTAATTACCTACTTTTCGATGTAAGTTATGAATATATTTTACCTATTGGTAAAAATAAAGATATAAGACAAAAGATGAATACGTTAGGAATTCCGCGTAAAAACTACTAATTTCGTATAACAGCCATTATGTTAAATAGCATGCAATATTGGATACCATACTGAAATAAGTAAAACAGTACCTAATACTCGATTAAAGAGCACCATATGATGAGCTGTAGAAAGTATTTTTTTTGTGATTTTTCCTAAATAAGCCCAAATAAATAAACAAGGTAGAGAAATCAGCATAAAGATGAATGAAAATAGAATGAGTGACTGATAGTAGTTAGCTAGTTGTGCTGTATAAACAGTAATAACAGCAATAGCCATCAACCAGCTTTTAGGGTTGATAAACTGTAAAAAGAAGCCTGTAAAAAAACCATTTTTCTTATTTTGATTTTGGATTTTAGATTCTAGATCAGGTCTATAATTAAAAATTTTCCATCCAATATAGCTTAACCAAATGCCGCCAGTGAAACTTAATATTAATTGAATCTTGGGGTATTCATTGAGTGTTGTACCAATTCCAAGTCCTGTAATTAAGACTAATGATGCAGCACCAATACTTCCACCGAAGATTAAGCCTAATGTTTTTTTAATACTAAATTGATGACTTGTACTAAGAATAAGGAAATTGGTTGGTCCAGGAGTAATTGATGCAACAAAAGAAAAGGCACAAAAAGCTAAAATCGTTTCCAAAATAAAATCCAAAAATTAATAAACTATTTGGCTAGTTTGATAAATATCTTCAAGATATATCTAGAACATTTGTGCACGCTTTTTGATATTGATTCAATGTTATGCCATAACAACGTTTAAACCATCGACCTAGATGACTTTGATCAGAAAAACAAAGATATGAAGCAACAGTTGTTGCTGATAATCCTTTTCTTAACAATTCTTTTGCCTTATTTAAACGGAGTTGGATCAGATATTGATGTGGAGAACAGTTAAAGTTTTTTTTAAATACACGGTTAATATAAAAACGATCTGTTTTCACCAATGTTGAGAGTGTTTGTAAGTCTAAATCATGAAAGAGACTTTCATGTAAAATTTCTTTTAGCTTTAATGCAATATTAGGTAATGTCTGGATAGACTTTTCACGTTTATATAAAATTTTTTTATTTACTAAGTTTTCTAATAAAAGATCTAAATACGTATCTTTCATCAATTGAGATTCATTGTTATTCAATATATTGTAGGTTGAAAGTATCAAATGTGAAAGTTGAGGATCAGAACGTAGGGTTGATTCGATAGCAAGTTCGATAGGCTCATTAAATATTCCTTCATAGCTTTTTTTTAACCATGCTGGATCTAAATGCATCATTTTATAAGTGAAGCCGAGAGGATCTGGTGCATTACCATCATGAACTTCTTCAGGTTCAAGCATGAAAGTTTGACCTTGATAGCTATCAATAATTTTTTTTCTACAATTGAATTGTTGATGTCCTAACTCTGTTACCCCTATAAGATAACTTGAGTGTAGATGAGGATCGTATGCAAAGCCTTTGAAGTGGGCATGAATTAGTTCTATACCTGTAGACTTATCCTGTGTGACATTGACCCAATTGCTCATATTTACTTAATTAGTCCTAATGGATTTAGCTTATCAAAAATTATCTAATGAAGAAATTCTAAAATTAACATAATACACCTTATACAAAATGCCCTTGTAAGCCCTTAATCAAGGGCATTTTTAGTCTCTACTTAACATAAAATTTTGGTGGTGCTTCAAAAAGTATGCTGCCTTTAAATGAAGCCATTATTGATGTAAAAGAAAAGAAGGCTAAATCAAAAGCTTTAAAATGGTTTTCAAGCTTTTTTGAAAAATTACAGCTTCTTCTGAAGCTACGCCTAATTCTATGCCTTATTTTGCAATTATTGCCTTCAATACCTACAGTAAAAAATTTACCAATACTTTGCTTACCATTTTTAAAAGCAGTGATGAAACTGTCCCAATGATCACTTGCAATTCGGGTGTAGTGAATATCTAATTGTTTAAGCTTTGTCTTCAATTGTTAGACTGTAGCTAAATCTCGTTTACCCCAAACATAAGCAACAATTTCACCTGTTTCTCGATGATAGGCGTAAATAAGCCATTGTTTATTCTTTTTATTTCCAACAAAATTCCAGAACTCATCTACTTCGAGAGATTCATAATGACTTTGCTGAGGCTGAATTTCATAGGTTGATTCAGTTAAAGTACGTAAAACTTTACCGATACTGATGCGCTCAACTTCAGCAATATCTCGTATACCGCTGCCTCTGACCATCAACTGTAATATTTTACGAGTAATACCTGACTTACATCCTAGATAGCTCAGTGCATGATCACCAATAAACTGACGTTTACAGTCTTTGCACTGATAGTTTTGTTTCCCATCTACTTTGATACCATTTTTCTTTATACTATCACTGAGGCAGGTTGGACATTTGATTGCTAGAGTTATTTGCATTTCTCTATTTTATCAAAATCCAATCGGCTTTTTCTTCAGCATACTTTTTGAAACACTACCAAAAATAGATTAACCTCAAACTTCTAATTCTTATAAATAATGAAAAACACCCAACTTATCTAGCACATCTAAAGACAATTGTTTACGTAGAGCAATATCATCACCAGCTTTCATTTGCATATTTAAAGCAAATGCCACCACTTGCCCATCTGCCTTTTCAACAAAACCCACATACCAACCCACTTGCGGGTCTACAGCCATTCCCCAGCCACTTTTAGCATATAGACGATTCTCCCCTCTGCGCTCTACATACAACATCTCTTTCACTTGTTGCTGAACTTCAGGTTTAAAAGGCAATTGCCCTTGGGCTAAATCATACACAAACTTTACTTCTTGTATAGGTGTAATTGTCAAAGGCCCTTTCAACCAAAATTGATCAACTTCCGTGCCTATTTGCATATTGCCATAACCAATACGTTGCAATTCACTTTGCATTAAGCTTGGACCAATACGACGTGCCAATTCTTGATATACAGGCACTGTAGATGCTTGCATGGCTTCGCCCAAAGTAAAATCTTTGTCCCATGCTTTAAAAAAACGTGGCTTTCCATCCCACTTAAATATTTCTGTAGATGTTGCTTTATGATTTTCTAAACCAATTAGTGCATTGGCAATTTTAAATGTAGATGCAGGAATATAAGCTGTTTTTGCTCGGTCTAAATGCGTGCCATATTTTTTAATATTTTGACCATCATATGTGACAAACACAGCATCAGCTGAGATTTCATTAAAAAGCGCTTGAACATTCTGATCGATGATTGAGTTATTCACTTGTGGAATTGTACTCGTTTTTGCTCGACTCATACTATGCTCAGCACAAGCCCCAATACTTATGCTTAAGCAAACTAAACTCAATATTTTTAATAATTTCATGATATACAACTTTAAAATTTGGTAGTGTTTCAAAAAGTATGCTGAAGAAAAAGCCGATTGGATTTTGATAAAATAGAGAAATGCAAATAACTCTAGCAATCAAATGTCCAACCTGCCTCAGTGATAGTATAAAGAAAAATGGTATCAAAGTATAGTCAAATCATTATAAAACCAATACAATGGTGCAATGAGTTATTCAGAACATTTTAGACGTAAAATTTTAGCTAAACTTGAGGAAGGTTATTCTATTCGAGCGGTAGCTGCACAATTTGAAATTAATAAAAATACCATTGTTGAATGGAAGAAACGTATAGAGATTAAAAAAACTCGTGTACGTAAACCTTCTAAAATTAACGATGATGCTTTACGTGAAGATGTTGAAAAGTATCCTGATGCTTATCAATATGAACGTGCTGCACGTTTTAATTGTGGTGTTTCATCTATTGGTGCTGCATTAAAGCGCTTAAATATTACAGTTAAAAAAAGACGTTAAGCCATCCTAAAGCAGATACAAAGCTTAGGGATAAATTTATTCAGCAAGTGAATGAATTAGAAACAAACCACCCGATTATTTATGTGGATGAAAGTGGTTTTAAGTCACATGATTACAGACCTCATGGCTACTCACGAAAAGGAGTACCCTGTTTAGGGCAATATAATTGGCAATTAAAGAATCAGACCAATGCCATTGGAGCAATCCATGAGGGTAAGTTATTTTCAGTCGGTTTATTTGACTGCAAAATCAATTCAGATGTTTTTCATTTTTGGATAGAGCAATTCCTCATACCAGTATTACCAGAAAATAGTGTAGTGGTTATGGATAATGCAGCATTTCATAAAAGAGCAGATATTCAGGAGTTATTGGAACAACAAGGGCATAAAATTCTTTGGCTTCCTGCATACAGCCCTGATTTAAATCCTATAGAACAGATGTGGGCATGGGTTAAACGTAAGCGTAAAGAATGGTTGATCGACTCAGTCGATGAGTTATTTCAAGTTTTTTTCGAATCCTGTATGAATAATAAAGTAGTTTGACTATA
>ERZ1023241.192-NODE-192-length-16596-cov-16.768454_pt1 | contig 16596 bp, 23 predicted proteins | sample MGYA00380455_ERZ1023241 | MGnify/ENA primary metagenome ERZ1023241 (study PRJEB33173, sample SAMEA4830304) | metagenome | study: EMG produced TPA metagenomics assembly of the PRJEB25223 data set...
TTATTTTTTTTGAATAGTTTAGAAAAGATAGATTGTTTTTGTTCATTTTTTTTTGATGCTTTTGGAGTAATGATATCTTCTTTTGAATCTATATTATCAGTTTCTATTTTTTTGGTATTACTTAATATATTTTGGCTATTTAAATTCAAAGATTGTTCTTGTTTTAATGCAATTGTTAAATCGTCAATTTGTCGATTCTTTTGTCGAATTTCTGATTCTAAATGCTCTATGTATTTATCGATATAACTGCTATATTGGTTATTTAATGATTCTGTTTTGTTTGTCGATTTTTCATCAAATTTTGTCGATTCTTTTGTCGTTTTTTTATTTAAAATTGTTTTTAGATAATCTATTGTATTATCATCTATTAATGATTTGTTACCTACTTTGTTTACCTTCAAATTTGAAGGTAAACTTTTTAAATGATAATGAATTGTTTGTTTAGAGACATCTAAAAGTTCAGAAACTTCCTTTACAGTTTTCATCAAATAACTGGGTCTCCTTTACTTTTTCATTTTTTGTAAAAACGCTTGACGTTCTTCTTCTGTATACGCAGATGTCTTAGATGTGGTTGGTTCATAAGTGTTATTTTTTAACCATTGTGGCGTCATTTCACGGCTTATATATTGTTTTGGTTTGCCTGTACTTATCATATTAGATTGTCGTTTCGAATGAATACGTTTCTCAGGTTCAAAAGAAAATTCTAACCATTCAATCTTTCGTCCTTTTTTAGCTTTAATTTTATTAATATTGAGATTTTTAAATAAAAAGCCTAATTCTTTAATTATTGGTTTAAATACATACTTATCAATTTCACTCATTCGATAACTTTTCGGAATATCTAAACGTTCTCTGAAATCATTAATTTGAATTTTGAAATATCCTGTATGTTTATATTGCTTTAGTAATCTAAACATATTTTTTGCATAAGTTGATTTTAGTTGTGTCATTTCCTGTAGTTCAAATTTAGTGAAATCAGCAGTAATTGAATTGAGTATATGCTTCAAATCATTATTAACACTAATAGACAGGTATTGTTTTTTTATATCAACTTTATAAGAAGTGAACAATACAAATTTTTCAAATGATTGCTCGTTACGTTCTGTATAAGTTAAATGCAACATTTTATCGTATACATGTTCTAAATCTTTTATAAAACGCGCTTGTGATCGTGAGTAATAATTACTAAGATGTTTTAATTCATCAAAAGGTATTTCTAGTTTACGTGTGTCTTGTTCTTTAAGTTTATTACACAATGTAAAAAACAAATCGACTTCTGTACTTGTAAATTTTCTTAAAGGTACTAAATTCATTTCGTTTCGGTACACAACAGTCTCTCCAGTCATGTTATAATCACTCCTACATATGTTTTTAGTTTTAGGATTAAAGGAAAAGACGTCTAAATTTCTTCCTTTAATCCTTTTTTGTAACAACATAGGGTAGTTTTATGATAAATCCACCCTATAAAATGAATTTAATATTACTATAACATAATATATAACGCAATCCCAAAACGATTAGGTATCTTTGTTACAAAATCTACCCTTTAGAGTTCTAAAACCTTACTGCGAGTAAGCTTCAACAACTCTCTAAAAAGGGTTTAAAAAGATTTATATAAATATATATAAAGATTAGGACAAAATTACCCCAAGTTCAGAATCACTTTAAAGAATGAATAAATTCATACGAATTTATTTTGATATTAAAAAACCTGAACCAGACCTTTTTTGTAAAAAAGGTCTAACAAAAAACTTCTTGAACTCGCCGTTCAAACTGCAGGGAATTGGAGGTTATCCAATTCCACTGCGTTTAGTATGGCGAGCTATGTAAGTATGTCAACTCCTTATACTCATTCACTTCGTTCATTCCGTTACCGTTGACACACAAAAAATAAGAGCCTAGAACTTTGTTCTAAACCCTTAGTTAAATATTAGTAATCTCTTGATAATTTATATTGTTTATAAGCTAAATAAACAAGGCTTGCCTGAACCATGACTTGAGCTAAACTTAAGCCCAAACTGATACGTTTTTTTAATTTCTCACGATTAGCCATTTTTTCACTCCTTACATGTTTAATTATGACTATACCCTTATTTTGGATTTTAAAAGGGTATATAGCGCATTGAATTATTTTAATTACTTACCCCTTAAAAATTACGATCAAGGGCATTGATGAGCTTTGCACAAAGCAACAAGATACATGCTAATAATATAAAAGGAATAAGATAAAGGAAATAAGATAAATAACGCCAAATGGATTTTCCTTCAACAATTTGATCATGAATCGTCTCTAAGAAAGTATCAATTGACAAGATATGACCGATAGGCCCCGTAACCATAGCGACTAACGCAACAACTAAAACCACGTAAAATAAGGCAAAGAGGCCATGCGTCATTTTATTTAAGGTCTTATTGTATTTTTGAATGAGCTGGTCATTTTGTCGCATTTTACTTTCTAGGGTTTGCTTATAGGTCTGTATTTCATTTTCAGCTTGCTCATTGCGTTTTTTTAACTCATGGATCAATTGGTCCGTTTGTTTATCTATCGCTTTAAATTTGGCGTCTAAAGCCTGTTTAAAGTCTTGTTGTTGGTTATCTGTATTGAGTTTCTTTAAATAACTATTGGCCACACTGATATATTTAACTCTTGTATCTTCGGTTGCTTGATTAAAGGTCGAGATCGAATCCTTTAGTTCGTTCTTTAGCTTTTCGTTTCTGTTGTTCCGCTCGCTCTCGTTGTTCTCTAATTTCTCGAGATTTCTCATCAGCAAGTCTTGCTGCTTCAGCACGTTCTCGAGCGCGTTGTTGTTGTTCGAGTTGTTGGGTTCTTGTTTCAAATCGTCGCCAATCTGATTGAGTTGCGTTTCGATCTGGCTGAGTTTCTTTTTGATTGTTTTCGTGTTCTCGTCTTCGTTTCTCGGCGTCAAAGCCATGAATAATCTCCTCCTTATCGTAAACATGACCTAATTTATTCCCACGCACTTTTTTATCTTCGGCTAGATGTTTATAAGTAATGGTCTTTTCAGTTGTACGTGCGATTTCAACTCCTTGAGGTTTCAGCAGTTCGTTCAATTCATCAAAATTCGTTGCGTTATCTTTCGTATCTTCAATTGCCATTCTTACTTGGTTTTTCCAGGATGATTTCGCATTGTGGGTTTGATCCATAATATTCTGTTCAGCTTGGGTACACCCTAATCATACATATGTAGTTATTGAATTTATAGAAACTGTCATTTTACTTGATATATGAGAATAATTTAACTTAATTAATGAGAAAACATTATAAAGTTAACTATCATAAGAAGAAATATTATTATAAGTATAATAGTTAACTTTATAAATTTCTGAAGTCAGTCTGAGTAGTTTTCTTTTATTTTCAAAAATTTGGGGTAACAATGCTATGCCTTTACCTAATTCAACTAAATTAATAATTGATGCTAAAGAATCTATTTCTATTATTTGACGTGAACTATCTATATATTTTAATGATAATTGTCTTATTGGGCATAACTCGTCTTTATTTATTAACAACGGAATTTTTGTATCACTTAGAGCACTAATATAAAATTTTAAATCAATACTGCTAATTTTATTTAGAGTAAATATAGGTTTATCAAGTTTAGTGAAAGATATAACTTTATCGTAGTGATTCATTTCTATTGAGTTTTCTATACTTTTACTAGAAACTATACTTATATTTTGTTCATTTATTGATATTTCCTCTTTTTCAGACAAGTAATTAAACAAAAGTTCTGAACATAGTATTGAAGTATTTCTATTTTTAAATCTATTTTTTATAAAATTTGTATCCTTCAAAACTTTTTTGCAGTAAATATAGAAATCCTCTCCAAACTCTGTAGTATCGATCCCTTTATTAGTTCTTAAAAGTAATTTGACCCCCAATTCTTCTTCAAGTTTACTAATTCTTTGGGATATGTTCGATTGAGCATACATTAATTTAATAGCTGCTTTATTGATAGATTTTTCCTCATAGACGTTTTTAAAAATTATCAAGTCATTAAAATTCAAAATAATCACCTATCACTTTTTATGATAACTATATCATAATTAGATAATATGTAGTTCCTTAATATGATGCTATCTTTTTATTAAGGAGTGATAAAATTATGTATGCAATGCAATATGAAATCAAGTTACCTAGTGATTATGAAATGGAAAAAATTAGAAAACGAGTTCAGCTAAATGGTTTCAAAACTGATGGTTTTAAGGATTTGTTTATAAAAGCGTACTTGATTAGTCAGACAAACAGTAATTGTATTACTAAAACTTATTCACCATTATATCTATGGAAAAATTCAGAAGGAATGAATGATTTTATATTTAAAGGATATTACGATAATATAATTTCATCTTTTGGGTGGCAAAATATAAATATTGGTATAACGTATTCAATGAATACTTCTAATAATATAAAAAATAGTGAGTTTGTAGTTGAAGAGTATATAGATATAAACCCTAAATTTTCTCTTGAAAATTTAGATATAGATGAAAAATTTTATTCATTTGATAATGTTATTACAGATTTTGTTATCTATAATCCAGATAAATGGAAATGTGTTAAATACTCTTTTGTCGAGGAAATTCCAGATAGTATCAATGATAAAATGAAAATATATGAAGTATTACATATATCTCAATAGAAGAGTGTACAGAAAATAACCATTTTCTGAACATCTGATAAAAAAGGAAAAACGATTAGAACGCTTTTCTTTTTTATGTCTATTTATTTGATAATAGTCCAATTCGTTCGGAATAGGTTATACTAGACAAAAGATCAGCTCCTAAAAGATGGGTTTGTGGTAAACACCATTTTAAAGGAAGCTGATCTTTTTGTCCGAACAGCGTTCGGATTAATTTTACAATCTACCATAACTGCTATACTAAAAGTGAAAAGAAGAGGAGTGATCGTTTTGAAATTGTATAAAAGCCTTACCCAAGTCCAAATCAACGAACAATTCGCTGGTCAAGCAACCGGCTACAAGCTTTCCACGACCCTTGATAAGCCGCTGAACTACGATCCAACGATTCTCTATCAGTATTTGGATACCGTCCTGAAACCGGGCAGTCGCCACGACGAAAACAACTTGTGCTACGTGACTGATCCGGGCTATATCGGCGAAAACTTTAATTACCAAAGCGTCCCGTTTACTTCGCACATGACCGAATTCATCGAGAAGATGGCCTTCGCACGCAAACTGGTGGCCGACCTTAATCGTCATTTATCTGTCAACATCAAACCGGAAGATGAAACTATCGAACTGGTCTTTGTTGACTAAAACAACCGTGTTGCCCTCCTTTCCTAGTCGCGATGCTTCTCTCCTGATCATTTGCGGCTAAGTACCCAGTCAAGCATACTTAGTTGCAACAAAAATGACCGTCTACTTTTTGGTAGGCGATCATTTTTGTAGATGCAAAGCACGAATTCGTAGCTATACCGCTTTCTTCGCGACTTCCTTTGGTAACGTCAACGCCAACAGCAAGCCAATCAGGCCCACGCCAGCAAATATAGCGAAGGTAACAGCAAAACCGCCAGCATGACTTCGCAGCGTGGTTTGCATGCCATCCAACAACACTGTGGCGAACATGACACCGGCAGAACCGAATAACTGACGAGCCGTCGTTGTAACCGCAGTGCCGTCTGCCACGAGCTCATTCGGCAAAGCATTCGCGCCAGCCGTCACTGAAGGCATCATCACAAAGGCATTGCCGGCTTCAGTCGCCATCGCCAACATAATTGCCCCAATCAGCGGTAAATGATGGGCAAAGACTGCTAACAGACCAAAGCCGCCAGTAATCAACAACATGCCAATCATGGCCACGACACGCGGTCCAAAGCGATCCAGTAGGCGCCCGCTAATTGGATTCAAAATACTCAGCAACACCGCAGCTGGCACTAAGGACAAGCCAGAAATCAACGGTGACAAACCAAGTAGCGTTTGAAAGTAAAGCGGCATCAGGATAGTGGTGACAATCAAACCGACGTATGAAATTCCGGTCAGAAACACCGCTTTAGTAAACATACCAGTGGCAAAAACTCGCATTTGCAACATTGGTGGTTGGCGATTCAATTGCCGAACAACGAAAATACCAGCTGCCAGAACGCCTAAAATCAACAAACCAACCACGCCAACAGTTAAGCCTTTTTTCGACAAAGCACCCAAGGCATAAAGTAGAATTGGAAAACTTGCGGATAAAAGGAAGGATACCCAGTCCAGTTGCGTCGGTTGCAATGGCATGACAGACGCAATGGTCACCGTTGAAACGGCCAGCACAAGCAGCGAAACGACCAAGAAGAACAAGAATAAAGCCTGCCAAGGGAACCATGTCAGCAAAACACCGGAAATAATCGGACCGACTGCCAAGGCTGAGCCCATGACCAATCCCGCCGTGCCCATCACCCGACCACGCTCACTATGCGGCGTAATCGTCAGCAACACGGTCTGGAAACTCGGGAAAATAATCCCGACCGCAATCGCTTCAAGCAACCGGCCAATCATGAGCACGGTAAAACTCGGTGCCCAGATACATAAGCCTGTCCCAATGGCAAAAATGAGTTCAATCGCTTGGAAAAGCCGTTGGAAAGTAACATTATGCAACAGCCATGGGCTAACCGGAATCATCAAGGTCATCACCAACATAAAGCCGGTTGTCAGCCAAGCAACTGTATCCGCTCCTAAACCAAAAGCTTTCATAAAAGCAGGATAAGCGGTGCTTAAAGAAGACTGAGAAATTGACATCGAAAAGGTACCTGTCAGTAACGTGGCGACAAAAGCCCCGCGATGTTTGATCGTTGGAGAGTGCATATTAAAATTACCTTTTTCTATATTAGTATTGTGGGACGTTTACATTTTCATTCCCATTTTTTCATAAGACTGCATACCGCCCATCCAAATCTCAGATGGTTTGACGCCACGTTCTTTAGCCAAGGCCATCATTAACGTATCCATATCCATCAATTTATATTCTTGCTTTGGCTTGGCTGGATCGAATGTTTCAATCTGTGCCATCATGCCGCCATCTTCGTGCTCAATGATATGGCAGTGATACATATAAACCCCTGGCAAATCAAAGCGAACCAGCAGCCGAACCGTTTCACCAGGATTCACGCCAACGGTATCTTTGAAACCATGTTCATTTGGATACGGCGCATGCCCGTTCCGCGACAAGACTAAGAATTGGGTTCCATGCACATGGAATGGATGAACCATTCCAGGCGCATCATTGCTATTGGTAACATCCCAGTACTGGGCTTTGCCAATTGGTTGCGTGGCATCAATCCGCTGCATGGCAAACTTTTTACCATCAATCGCAACACCTTCGTCCATCCCCTGCATCACAACGTGGCGAACTGGCAAAGCCGGGTCAACCACTGGTGCCTTCACATCGAACAACTTATCAGGCAAGGTAGTCTGATCCGGTTTGAACGCATGAATGCGGAACTTTAGCAATGGCACATCATCCGTATATAAGGTGACCTCGTCGCCTTCATGGTATTGGCCAAAATCAACGATCACTTCGGCACGCTCAGCACAAGTCAGCATCAAATGGGTAAATTTGACCGGCTCCGGTAACAGTGAGCCATCCCCGCCAATTTGCGTAAATGGCAGATCATCGGAAAAATGCAACCGCCATTCACGGCGATTAGCACCATCCAGAAAACGCAACCGGACCTTTTGCGTGGTGACGTCAAAATAGGGATTGATTGTACCGTTAATCATTGCAGTTGGCCCAGCAACACCGTCAGGATCATAATCAGCCCGGTAGTCCCACTGGTTGTTCTCATGAAAACGCCGGTCTTGCAAAATGACCGGAATATCGTCAACGCCATAGTTCCTTGGCAATGGCAGGCTGGCTTCATGGTCGTCTTTGACAATCACCATGGCAGCCAAACCATGCCAAACCTGCTCGGCTGTGGATGGGCACGGATGTGCGTGCAGCCACAAAGTCGTCGCAGGTTGTTCCAATGTGAAGTCGATATGCTTACTTTCACCCGGATAAACCGGCGCATGGCATCCGCCATCAACATAAGGGCCACTGACATTAGCCCCATGCCAATGAAAAGTGGTCAACTCAGGCAGGGTGTTTTTCAGTGTCACATGCGTATGCTGACCACGGCGATACACAATCGTCTGACCTAACAGACTGGTATTATAGCCCCACGTCTTGGTCTTCGCCCCAGGTAACAGTTGCGTTTCCCCAGCCTCTGCTGTCACCGTGTAATAAACGTCGGTCGCCGTCTCTTTATCCGGTTTCAACAACGGCGGCACATTTAAGGGCTTCTCAGGCGCATCACTGACCTCAAGCGGCACGTATCCGCCATCGTGGAGATCAAACGCTGGCTCATCAAAGAAATAGTCCGTATAGTTTTTCATCGTGATTTCCCCCTCTGACAAGAATTTTAACACTTTTTAGGGTTGCCGTAAACATAATTTAGAATTAACCTAAAGTAGTATCGAAAAATGGTATAGGTCTTATCTGTTTGATGTATTAATACACGAAACTGTGTAGCCATTGGCAAAGCCATATGAATCATACCTGAGTCAAAGTGTTCCGTACAACTACGGAGGAGTTCTAATTGAACTTTTAATTTATCATTATTTTCCTTGATCGATCGTTTTTGTCTAGACATACGTTTTCTCCTATCTAGGGAGTATTATATCATTTTATAAAAAAACAACCCCCGTTATCTAACTATTAGATAATGAGGGCTATTTTAATAGGTTTTGTTAGGGGCGATATCTAATTATAGACCCTAAACAAACATCTTTTGTAAAAAGCCTTTTTTCTGTTCCTTGAGCAAATCTAACTTACGTTGATGAAGAGTGATAGTGTTATCGAGTTGTTTGAAGAACGAGCCGATTTTTTGTTGTTCTTCTAATTTTGGATATAAAAGATTTACTTGTTTTAGATCAGAGTTATGCAGATGAACTACAGATTTTCCTTGAGCTCTCTTCGACATTTCTTGTCGTTGAGATCCATTAGAAATAGTTAAAGCTAAAAAAATAGAATCAATATAATTTACTGGTTTAATTATATTTAAATCTCCGCCTAAAATTAGACCTGATTTACCAACAACTGAAGCTCTAGAAATATCTTCTGAAGATTCTCCTGATGCAGGTACTATGACTTCAGATCCTTCACTAATTATTGAGTTATCTTTCTTATTTACAAATGTATCTACTTTCTCAATAACTGTTTCATATTTTGTATATAAGCGACCATATAAAATTATTGGATCTCCAAATTCGACTAAATCATTTTTTGTATATCCATTGCCTTTTGAAAAACTAGCTAATTCACCTAACTTACGCTCTTCCCAATCATCCGTGAATCCTTTAAATCGCAATTCAGGAACTTTCTTTTTAACTGAATCATCTATTTTCGCCATAGTCCCCACCATTTTCTTGGTTTTTCTTGTTCTTCTATCCTTTTTTGATCTTTGATTTGTTCCTGCAAATTTTCCAACTTCTCTTTAAGAGCGTTCACTTCATCTTTATATTGATTGTCTAAGTGTTTGAATTCTGTTTCCTGTGAGGGCATTTTAAGAGCTTTTAAGTCATTGATTTCTGACTTATACTCATCAAGTAACTTTTTATCCTGCAAGGCTAGGCGCTGTTGTTGGTCTAAAAGATTTTGAGTTTGTTTTTGTACGTCTACTAAACTAAACTTTTTATCTGTTCGTCTTTAACAGATATTTGATTATCTTTATTCTTTATTTGCTCTTTTAGATAATTGATTCGTTCATTTTTTTCATCAATTAAACTTGTATTTACGGTGTCTAATTTGGTATCTAAATACTGTCTATTTTGGACATCAACACTATCTAATTTAGTTTTAGGGACATATCCAATATTGCCTTTAATCACTTTTATAGCAGCGTTGTTAAGATAGATAGTACCGTCTAATCTTTGTATCAAATTACTATCTAATTTAGATACTTGATAATGAATTTTCTTTTTTGATACACCCAACTCATCCGCAAGCTCTTTGATCGTTTTTAGATTCTCACTCATGACAAATCCTCACTATTAACTTTATAGGTGGTTTTTACCATGTAAGCTCCGTATCCCATTTTAATTAAACCATCAATAATAAAAATGGTTTCTATTTGGTTTGAATAAAAACATAGTCCTAAAATAGTGTTAACTGTCAATAAAACCACGAAAATTACTTGGGCTTGCCACTTTTTATTTTCATTAGCAGGAATGAAAAATAAAAAGTGCAGACCTACAAAAAATAATATCAATATCCATAAAATATTTAAGTTGCCAAGTAATTTTAAACCTATCAAAATACTAAACCAACATGTTATTCCTAGAAACACAAATGCTCTATTTACCCATTTCTTATTTTCAGTAGACCTGTTGCCTTTTCTTATTTTTTTCATTAAAAAAAGTTGAATAATAATAGCTATAACATATATAGATCCAAATAGTATTGGCTTTTTATAGTTACCTCCTAACAAAGTAAACATCGCCATACCAATTACAAAAATAAATCCTCCTGAAATTGTTTGATTAGTCATTTTATCTTTCATTTCAAACCTCTCCTTACAAATTTTGACGTTTTACAGTTGGCAAGTATTGATCAATCGCCTTTTTAAGATACTTGGCAATGTTCCTTTTTGAGTAAGGTCAAAAGATTACATTTAATTGTTGCATTAAGTCTGGTGCCATGCTATACTAATGTTGCTTTAAGGGTATTACACTTAACACAAACACTTAATAACAATTAGAAGATTAAATAGATGCTAAAGGTGGAAGAGCAATGAAATTTGGATATGCGAGAGTGTCAACAGAAGAACAACATCTTGAAAACCAAATTGAATGGTTAAAAAATCAAGGAGTTGAGAGCAAAAACATATTTGTAGATGAAGTGAGTGGTACAACCTCACCATATGATCGTGAGGGGTTTAAAAAGCTATTAAAGGCAAAGATACGTGCGGGTGATGATTTATACGTCTTTAAATTGGATCGTTTGGGTCGTAAGGCACATGTCGTTGAACAGATGGTAAGAGAATTGTTAGATGAAGGCATTAGATTACATTCAAAAGATCTACCAAACATACCAACAGATGATGATTACGGGATTGGAGAATTGGTTCTTAAAGTAATGTTATCCGTCTTAACATTTCAAGCAGAAACAGAAAGATTATACATGCTTGAACGTCAACGTGTAGGCATAGAACGGGCTAAAAAAGACGGTAAATATAAAGGCAAGCAAGTTAAATATTCAGCTGATAGCGATAACCCCCAAGGTCGAATTATATACGCTCAAGTAGTAGAAGAATTGAAGAATGGCGGTACAATAAGAGGCACCGCTAAAAAATACGGATTAGGGATAAAAACAGTTCAACGTATTAAAAATGAAATTAAATCAAAAAGAAAAGGTGATTAAGTTATGGTAAATTTAGATAAATTTATGAAACAAGAGGAAGAACGTCAAGAGCAAATCAGAAGATTAGAGAAGTTCAAAAGAATTAGATTAGTAACTAAAGATGAAGTTATTGATAAATTCGGTGGTGATTTTGTTCCTACACGCTATGGATTTATGAATACAAATATTAGCGAAGAAGATTATAAAAAAGTTTTAGATATTGAATCAAGAATACATGACAACATGATAAGTGAAATTGGATTACACACATTAAAAGATTTAGGAAAGCATCAAATCGCAAGTGAAGATGTAAAAGAACGAGCATATAAATTGAGATCTGATTTATATCATGAGTTAGAAGTACACACATATGAAAATTCCAACCTTGAATCTGTATTAATAGATAAATTAATACAACCTCTTATTGATAAAGGTGTATATGTGCCAAAAGCAAACACACAAAAAATTTGTGCTTTAACGATGGCACAGTTATGTATAGATGGATTTTTTGATCAAGTTAGCACAATGATGCCAGATGTTGATGAAAATATGCAAATAGATAAATTTAAAATTGTGGTGATTCAATAATGAAATATAACGAAGAGATTCAAAAGATGAAAGAAGAATACGTTCAAGATACTGCTCGTGAAATTAAATAAAAAGGAGGTCATATTAATGACTGAAAAAGTTAGTTATTTTAACAAAGATTTATTGAATAATGGTATTAATTTAGATAATGAAGTTTCTTCGATTTATGATGATATTGGTTATGCTAGGCCTATAACTTTTGATCATACTGGTCATGATGATGCACTAGAACTTGTGTTAAAACATACTGAAATATTCTTAAAACGTGTTTTTGTATCTAATAAAACTGTATACCAACTGTTGTTTGATGCTTATCGACAAGAGGATATATTTGCACAAGGTATATTACTAAAACTCATTGAAATAGAAGAAGATTGGAGTCGTTATAAAGAAACACCTGAAACTATAAAATCGTGGATATATGAACAGTTAGAATTTCTTCTGTCTAAACCAAGTTATTTAGACAGTCATTTAATAAATAATAGTTTGAATTTGGACGATAACCTATATAAAGAATTATATTATGCATATAGACAGTATAATGATAGTTATGATGAGAATATTAAAGATGATATGAATACATTATTCAATCAATTAGAAGAAAGAGAACGTTGGGATCAATATCGAGAATCATCGCACGCTATACGACGTATAATAACTGGTAATTTTGACACAGTTTTCATACAAGCAAATATGAAAAAAGGTGAATAATAATGAATCAAACAATAGTAAAACTTAAAGAAAATTATGTAAAAGATACAGAACAGATACGACACAATATCACTACAACACAAGAGCGTATCAATAAAGAAAAGAACAAACTTGCTAACCATCAACGCAAGTTTGATAAAGCACAACTTGAATTCACTAACGATGTATCAATGAAGTTGTTAGATATGGTTAGCACCGGTGCAATTGATGTTAAAGATTTACCCACTATCAAATCATATTTATTTGATGATAGTGGTTCACTTGATGTATCAAGTGATGTTCCCGTTTCATCATCTGTTACAGATGAAACGACACAGTCTACATCATCACACTTTGATGTAGACCCTAACCCATTTGCTGACAATAACCGTCATAGCTAATGGGTATCACATCACCGGCACAATTCCGGTGATGTTGCACACCTTCGGTGTGTACTCGCTAGAGAGTTAAGAGAGAGCGCAGCGTCTCTCTTACAAGCGCCCAATGTTTACATTGGGACTGCTTGCCTCAGATTTATAAGGGGTGCTATGCGCTAAGCATAGTGCCCCTTATAAATCGCATTTGACGTGTTGCAAATGTCGCACATTTTTGCGACGCAACACGTATTTTAATACACAATTAGCCCACTATTATTGGGCGTGTATTAAAATCAATCTTTTGAACTTAAAGGAGTGAACATCATGTCAGATGTGAAACATAAATTGCCCGAAACAGAACGCAAAACAAAGACGATTGTGTTTCGGGTACGTGAAGATGAATATGACAGGTTAAAAAAATTATCAGATGAATTAAGAGGCTATAAATCGCCAAATGAAATTGCCCGATTAATTACATTAGAATGGCTCGATCATAAGCAAACGTTTAAGCCGAAACAAGTATTTGATAATGAGACATTTGAAGTAATGAAAGACCTTCAAATTTTAGCAAGTGAATTGCGAAATGATATACAAGGTATCGCACGAAACTTCAACCAATATGTAAAGCTATTGAACACACATAAGTTACGCAATGATTTAAGTATAGATGATTTTAAAAACATCGATGAGTTCCGACAACAGATTAAGAAAACGAGAAAAAACATCGGTGATTTTAACAGAGAGGTGGGGTTATTATCGCGACGATCCAAGTAAGTTCAACACGCAATGTTCAAAAGTCTATTGATTATGTTTTAAGTTCAAAACCACACTACGACCATGAACATACAAAAGGGCGACGTGTACAAGCTGTTTCAGGTTTGAATTTGGCTGTAACTGGTGACAGTGCATTTTTAGCTAAACCACAAATGCGTGACGTGCAAAAACAATACAATAAACAAGAGGGTTACGTTCAAGGGTACACAATCATCGATAGTTATTCAGAAGATGAAATACCTAAAGACGGTAAGCGTTCAACGATACAACTTGTGAATGAAATGGGTTTAGAAAAAGCCCGGAGAATTTACGGTGAAAACTATCAATGTTTAGTAGTCACACAATGTGATGGTAAGTCGGGGTTGTATCACAATCATCTCATCAGCAATGCTGTGGGTAGCGATGGCAAGTCGCAACGAGGTGACATGACAAAATGGACAAAACTAGCTGAAATTAGTGACCAAGTAATGATTGATTATGGATACAAACCTTTAGACAAAGACAACTGGCGCTTAAATAAAACACGTAAAGCTGAAGCACGTTCAAAAGGTGAATATGTATCACCGAACGAGCGAAAAGCACGCAAAAACGGTATGACATTAGCTAAAGATGAAGTGCGAGAACAAATTCAAAAAGTTATCGATGATGAAAACGTGAAATCATTTGACGACTTTAAACAGATGTTAAATGAGGAATATCAAATTGGTGTCGAAGATGCCGGAACAAAAGACGGTGAAAACATCAAATACAGCTTTAGTTATACAAATAAAAAGGGTGAAACATCTGAAAAGAAAATTAAAGCTAAAACATTAAGTAAAGAAGACTACACATTGTCTGGTGTTAAATCAAAAATTGAAGATAAGCTACTTAAAACAGGCAACTTTGAAATCAATACCGATGATTTAACACAACAGCAACAAGAAGTGTTATCAAATTTAATTGTTCCGGAAGATAAAGATGAAGAACTTGAACTTGAATTTGATGATGAAAGCTTAGCATTTTTAGATAAAATCAATGAGGAGATAAAAGAATATGGCAGAAAAGAACGCAACTCAAATGTTACTAGAAACAATCAGCGAGTTGAAAAACAACATCGAGACCATCAACGACACGTCGAAAACAACGAAACAAGTACAACAAGAACTAAAAACCGTAGCCGACGAGCTAAAGACAAAGACGCAGGCTTTGAACTTGGATAGCAAAACACATCAAGATATTAATACTTTGGTACAAAAACTCGACAAGTACGCAAAACAAGAACGTAACATCAAAGTGTCGTTGAAATCAAGCGACTTGTACGACATTACGGGTGCGGTTAAGAAAGGTTTAACAAACAACTTAGAAAAAGCAACGGAAGATGTGGTTAAAGAAACCAATGAATTTAGAGTTAAGTCACAAAATGAAATCAAGGAGGCAACGAACGAACTGATTTCATATTCACGAAAGTTGAAAGATGAAACCGAAAAATATAAGAAGTGGTATGTTTCAGCAATGGTTGGGTTTGTTGCATTTGCTGTTGTGTTATTGCTATTCACAATGCTTGCAGACATGCCATTTTTAAAACATGCTTATCAATTCATCGCAACAAAGATAGAACACAGCAAAACATGGTATGTAACGGGTTTGTGGTACATCGCATATCTCATTACGCCAATGTTTTGGGTCGGTGTCGTGACGGGTGTAGCGTATTTGTTGCACCGATGGTACACTGATTAAGAGGTGGTACAATGTTAACAATCAAGCAACTAGCCGATAAATTAGGGGTATCAAAACCGACAATCACACGCAACAAACCGGAACACGTTGAATTTACGGTTATCGACGGTGTGAACTACATCAACGAAACACTAGAACAACAAATTACTCAAAAAGTGTTGCAGAATAAAACACGATACAGTAGTGATACATCAACCGAAACAAACGACAGTACATTAGTACAACAGTTGTTGCAAGAAAATGCGTTTCTCAGAACACAAATTGAAGAAAAAGACGCATTACTAAAGACACAAGCTAAGTTATTAGATCAACAACAGCAATTGAATTTAATTACAGGGAAACGGCTGAATGAATTGGAAAGTGGTTCGGAAGAAAGTACAAAGATTGAAAAAGAAACATCACCGGAGAAGAAAAGTTTGTTTAAAAGATGGTTCGGACAAAACAAATAGCACGAATGCTTTTTAAATACATTCGTGCTATAATAATAAAAGAAGACACGTCGGCAAACGTGTCAACAATGATGATATTGTTATATGTTTGATGATGATAATAAAGATACTGGTCGTTTTCTTTATTATTCAAGATGAATTATAACATAGATTTGTGTGCGTTGTACACACTTTAACACAAAAGTAAAACAACTTTGTTGATACATATGCAACGTGTCTTCCAATCAAAATCGAAAGGAAGATACATTATGAGCAAGAACAATACAGTACAAAAGCAAAACACACCAACACTTAATAGTAAGTGGTTTACAGAGATTCACATAATTAATGACGGTATATTCACAAGCTATAAAAATTATGGAACGTTATATAAAAACGTCAATCAGACGCTATCTAATACTAAAGTCGATGATGACTTATATGAATATCTTAAAAATGTAGTATTTGAATTAGATACAGACAATACTTTTAATAACGCAACAATGGAAATGTATTTGCATAAAGATAATGACGACGTAGATATGGACGTAGATGATCCAACAGATAAAAATAGGTTCTGTTGCAAAGTTGAATTTATAGTATAATTTTAACAAAAAGGAGTCTTC
>ERZ1023241.193-NODE-193-length-16541-cov-22.217761_pt1 | contig 16541 bp, 17 predicted proteins | sample MGYA00380455_ERZ1023241 | MGnify/ENA primary metagenome ERZ1023241 (study PRJEB33173, sample SAMEA4830304) | metagenome | study: EMG produced TPA metagenomics assembly of the PRJEB25223 data set...
ACCAAGATTCCTTATCCCAAATCCATTCATTGGCTGTCATGTAACCACCGGATTTGAAGTAGTACCAGGCTTGACTATGAGAATCGTAGACCCATTCTTTTTCAGCCATTTTGCCATCAAACTTGAGGTAAAACCAAGATTCCTTATCCCAAATCCATTCATTGGCTGTCATGTAACCACCGGATTTTAGATAATAATAGTGACCATTCTCGAAAATCCATTCTTTATCAGCATAGTTTCCATTTTCTTTGATGTAAAACCAAGATTGGTATTGTTTGTCAAAAAGCCAACCTTGCTGTACTTTGGCACCACTAGCATTCACATAAGCTTGATTAATCCACTGACTTGTCAGTAGATAACCACCGGATTTGAAATAATAGTCCTTCCCTTTAATTTGGAGCCATTCTTTCTCTGCGTGCTGTCCATCTGCTTTGATATAAAACCAAGCATCGTATTGAGAATCATAGACCCAGTCTTCTATTACTTTGGCACCTGTTGCACCAACATAGGAAGTTCCTACCCAAGCATTTCTTTTCATCTTTCCATCTTGGTCAAGATAATAAAAGGCTCCCTTGTCTTCTACCCATTCTGATTTGGCCATATAGCCACCAGATTTGAGGTAAAAATAGTCGTCACCTTGCTTTAGCCATTCATTTTCAGCATAGTTAGCATCTGCTTTTATATAGAACCAAGATTGATAATGAGTATCAAAAACCCACTCATTCGCTGCTTGACTGCCATCTTCTTTCAGATACTGTTTTCCTTGCCAAGTACCATCACTAGCCATTGCACCCTCTGGACTAGCTAAGAAAAATAGCAGAGCTAAAAAAATAAATCTTACTTTCTTCATTAACCTTCTTCCTCTGTTCTTATTTATATTTATTGTACCAAAATTCTCCTAAATTCATATTACAAACTAATAAAAAATCAAGAACAGATTGATTGCAGTTTACCTCAGAGACTCTTTTACTTCCTGACGGAGTTCTTCCAGACTGCTAATACCGTATTTATCCATGACTTTTGGTAAATTTTCGATGATGTCAGGGCAGGCATAAGGATTGGTAAAGTTAGCTGTTCCAACTCCGATAGCAGCTGCCCCAGCCAGATACATTTCTAGGGCAGCTTCAGCCGAATCCACTCCCCCCATTCCAATGATAGGCAGGTCTGTTGTTTGGGCAACTTGGCGGATGAGTTTGAGGGCTACTGGAAAGACTGCTGGACCAGACATTCCACCTGTTCCATTGGCCAAGATTGGTTTTCTAGTTTTGAGGTCAAAGCGCATTCCAACCAGAGTATTGATCATAGTTAAGCCACTTGCTCCCGCATCTTCTGCAGCTTTTGCGACAGTAACGATATCGGTCACACTCGGGGTTAATTTGACATAAACTGGCACTTCTGAGGCTTCCACAGCTGCTTTCACCACATCATAAGCCAAATCTGGATCTTGACCAATCAAAAGTCCATGATTACAGTGGTCAACATTGGGACAAGAAATATTGAGCTCGATAGCTTTTACATTAGTTGCCTTGGAAATCCCATGAGAAACAGCTGCATACTCTTGTTTTGAAAAACCAGCTACATTGGCAATAATAGGAAGATTTGGATATTCTCTTTCCAGCCAAGGTAGCTTTTCAGCCAAAACAACCTCTAAACCAGGATTTTGCAAGCCAATTGCATTGAGCATACCAGCAGGCGTCTCTGCCACTCTTGGAGTTGGATTCCCAAAACGTGGTTCAAGGGTTGTCGCCTTGATCATAATAGAACCTAAAAGGTCTAAATCATAGTACTTGGCATACTCTTGTCCAAAGCCAAAACAGCCTGATGCTGGAATAATCGGATTTTTCAAATCCAAACCAGGTAGAGACACTTGTAATCGATTTGTAGTCATAATTTTCTCCTTATAATACAACTGTTCCTGTGCGGAAAACAGGACCATCTTCACAGACGCGTTGGCTGACCGTCTCGCTTTCTGGTACTTTTAGAACACAGGCATAGCAAGCTCCCATCCCACAAGCCATACGAGATTCCAGAGATAAATAGGCTCTTGGGTGATCATCAAAGGTTTGATTGATATACTTCATCATTCCTGGAGCCCCACACGAGTAAACAGCATCAAACTGACTATCTAAATCATTGATAACAACGGAAACATTTCCCTTGATGCCATAAGAACCATCATCTGTCGTTACAAAGACCTGACCATACTGAGCCAATTCCGTTTTCAAAATAACAGCATCCTTATTAGCAAAACCGAGGACTGTCACTACTTTCACTCCACGTTCATGCAATTCCTTGGCCACCTCAAGCAAGGGTGGAACACCAATCCCACCACCAACAAGGAGAACCTGATTCTGCTCATCAAGGTCAGACAAGTCAAAACCATTTCCCTGAGGCCCCATCACATCAAGAGTGTCTCCCTGACTTAAGGTTGAAAAAATTGCAGTCCCAGCTCCCTCAATCCGATAAATGAGGTGACACTGCTTGTTTGCCTTGTCAATAGACGAAATTGAAATAGGACGACGTAAGAGATGGGCATCGTCTGGTACACGCAGATGAAGAAATTGGCCTGCTCGCATGGCTTCAACCATTTCTCCTTCTAGGACTAATTCAAAGATTGCTGGCGCGATTTCCTCTTGTGCAACCACCTTCATGGTTTCCAACCGAATGACACCCAAACGCTTCTTACATGTGAGATTCATAACTTTTCCTCCTTAAATTTTAAGGGGACCAGATAAAGAAAAGACCTTGCTAGTGCAAGGCCTCAGTTAAAATCGTACAACACAAGAGAGCACACTCAAAAGGTCTCTTCTAGAAAATTGCACTATTCTTTTATCTGACACCTTGTGAGTCTCTCTGGACTCCCCTTAAAGGTTGAATTTTTATTAGTATACTCTTTCAGCTAAAAAAAGTCAAGTAGAAAACGAATATTCTACTTAACTTGCACGAAATTATTTTTCACGAATGACTTCGACCTTATATCCATCAGGGTCTTTAACAAAGTAATAGTTTGGTGTAGTTCCTGGTAGACCATTTGGCTCAGTCACTTCATAGCCTTTTGCACTGTGTTCTTGATGAAGTGCCTCAAGATCAGGTGTACTGAGGGCGATATGGGCAAACCCATCACCAACCACATACGGACCGTGATCGTAGTTATAAGTCAACTCCAACTCATAATCATCACCCTCAAGACCTAGATAGACAATCGTGAAGGCATGGTCTGGAAAATCTCTGCGACGCAATTCTTTAAAACCAAAAGCATCTTGATAAAATGCGATTGATTTTTCAAGATTTTCTACTCGTAAGCAAGTGTGTAGCATTTTTGAAGCCATATCTTTCTCCTTTATTTTTAAAAAGACTGGACAATCCTGTTCCAGTCTCATCAGTTGTTATTTACCAAGTTTTGCTTTAGCTGCATCTGCAAGAGCTGTGAAAGCTACTGCATCGTTAACAGCCAAGTCAGCAAGCATTTTACGGTTAACTTCAATCTCAGCCAATTTCAAACCATGCATCAATTGTGAGTATGAAAGTCCGTTCATACGAGCTGCCGCATTGATACGAGTAATCCACAATTTGCGGAAGTCACGTTTTTTCTGACGACGGTCACGGTATGCATAGTAGTAAGAGTTCATTACTTGTTCTTTTGCAGTACGGAACAAGATGTGTTTAGCTCCATAGTAACCTTTTGCTAATTTAAGAATACGTTTACGACGTTTGCGTGATACAACGCCACCTTTAACACGTGCCATGTTTTATTTCCTCCAAATATTTCCTAGAATTGTTTACTTACAGTCAAGCTATTATTTCAAGCGAGTAAGCATTGCTTTGATACGTTTGTAATCTCCTGAATGCACCATAGATGCTTTACGAAGATGACGACGTTGTTTCTTAGTTTTTCCGTGGAAACGGTGAGAAGTGTAAGCACGGAAACGTTTAAGTCCACCAGAACCTGTACGTTTGAAACGTTTAGCTGATGCGCGGTGTGTTTTTTGTTTTGGCATGATTTTTTCTCCTTTATTTAACTTTCTGACAATTATTTTTTGTCAGTCGCTGGCGCCAATTGCATGAACATTTGACGTCCATCCATTTTAGCACGTTGTTCGATGATGGCAATATCTTGAGTTGCTTCAGCAAACTCGGCTAAAACTTTTGCACCAATCTCTTTATGGGTAATCATACGACCCTTAAAGCGAATAGATACCTTAACTTTATTTCCTTTTTCAAGGAACTTACGTGCATTGCGAAGTTTTGTATCAAAGTCACCCTTGTCAATTGTTGGACTTAGACGAACTTCTTTCACAGTAACAACGCTTTGTTTTTTACGTTGTTCTTTTTGCTTCTTCTGGTACTCAAATTTGAACTTACCATAGTCCATAATTTTTGCAACAGGCGGTTTGGCTTGGGGTTGAATCAATACTAGGTCAACATTAGCGTTATCAGCCAAAGCTTGCGCTTCACTGAGTGGCTTGATGCCTAGCTGTTCTCCCTCAAGACCAATCAAGCGAACTTCACGTACACGAATCTCATCATTGATGAATAAGTCTTGCTTTGCTATGGTTTTCACCTCTTTTGTTTTATTAGAGAAAAACAATAGCGGACTCGTAAATATACAAGCCCGCACGTTATGATAGCGTTTCTTCGAAACTTTTCATCCGTAGGGCCAGGCAACTTAATGTCACAAGGCGAGAAGCTCTCACTTCTGCTTTTCTCAACTTTTATATGATACCAAGTTTTCTAGCTCTTGTCAAGATAAAAAGTTATTTTTTGAAAAGTTTGTGTTTGTATTTTGGTTTGGTTTTCGAATCAAAAAGAGAGAATCAAGTTGATTCCCTCTCTATGTTAGTTTTTACTTATTTTCCCTACCTATAGGAAAGCTAGAATCTATTAAAAAATTCTTTTTTCTGTGAACTTCCCCATCTTTCAATAAATAGAATTCCCAATAGCAAAAAGATAATCAGGCAAGGAAGCAAGACCATCCCCATGCTCCAATTTAGATCGACATTATCAATCTGCTTAGGTAATCTTCCAGATAAAATCTCCACTGAACGCAAGTAAGTAAAGGGAATCAGATGTGCAATCTTTTGAAGAGGCTGAATGGTTTGGATGCCAAACAATAAGCCAACAATCCCAATGAGTGAAAGAAAGAGGACAGGCATTTTTTGCTTGAAAAAGTAAGCAATCAAATACACAACTTCCACAATGACGATAAAGGCTAAGAAAGCTAAGAGCAAGCTAGGAAATAATACATCCTGCATCTTTCCAATAGTTACCTCTTGTTTCACTAAGCTATAAATCGGGTAGGGATAATCTAACTGTCCAAAACCACTTATCAGACTTCCCACTAGAAAAGAAAAGCCACAGATTCCGATAAACAGCACAGTTACATAGCCCACTCCAACTCCAAGAGAAGACATTGCAAATGTCACTTTTGAAACAGGATATAAGTGAGCTGTGTCCAGATGATTTTGATATCTTTCTGCAAATAGTTGTGTTAGCATAAAAATAATAGCAACCACAAACAAGCTTGGGATGATAGCCTCTAAAATCCAGATAATCTGATCAATCCCGTGGGTCGGAAACTCCAAAGTATGTGCTTTTATGTTCAAGGGATACAGGGCTTGGTAAATCTTCCGTTCGCGGTCAACCCCCATTTTTAAGCCAGAGCTAGCAGTCGGGTCATTTGATACAAATTCATAATTCTTCTCTTCATCTTGCCACTGCAGATAGTAGGCCTCTTTCCAGCGCCCTTCTTTTAATAAAGTCAGAATTTCTGTCTTTCGCTTCAAAAGATTTTTTTGCAATTCTAAATTACTTTTAGCAAACTGGTATTCCTCCGAGCTGGTGTCAGACATTTGGGAGAGTTTCTCTTCATTTTCATTGATGGCTCTCTCGTTGGCTGCAATGCGACTTTCCAACCTGCTCTCCAAGCTGTGTGAGTTTGCAGTCTGACTATTTAAATAAAAGGTAACACCGAGTACAGATGCAAATAAAAGTAAGATAATCCAGTTTAAACGACTTTTGAAAACTTTTTTCAATAAAAATAGACTAACATCTTTCATAAACTAAACCTCTTCTATCTGCCCCTGATGAATGGTTACTACTCTATCGCAGATATCAACCAACTCTTCCTTATAGTGGGAACTTAAAAGAACCAGCTGTTCTTGTCTATCGATTTGTGCTAGCCTATCAAAAAACTTCTGTCGATAATACTCGTCTAAGCCATTTGTAATCTCATCCATGAGCCAGCATTTGGCCTGACTGAGAAAATACATAGCAATCACCAAGCGTTGCTTCATCCCTAAGGAATACTTGCGGATGGGAAGACTGATATAGTCAGCCATTTCCCAGTAGGCGATTTCATCTCTCAAGTTTAGGTCTGACTTCCAGATGTTTTTTATGAGACGAAGGTAGTCCATCCCACTTAAGTTTCCATCCAGCCATTCAACGCTCTCATAATAAAACAAAGAAGGAGGAACTGCGATGTGTCCACTACTAAAGGGAAGCAACTTGCTCATAGCTCGGAATAGTGTCGTCTTTCCCGAGCCATTGATAGCAAGAAGGCCATAAATCCTACCCTTTTTAAAGGTAAAATCCGCATCTTGCAAGATGACTTGTCGCGTTTTTAAGGTAACATGAGTAAGATTTAACATATCCAGCCCTCCTTTTCTCACTCTTTAAGGATTAATAACCTCCAGTATAGTAGTTTATGACCTCATAACGAGCGTAGTTCCAGCCTCCGCCAACTTTATACTCAGAATAGCTGTCATAACGAGACCATTCCGGAATCCAAGCATACTGATGGTCGTGATAGTTGGTACTATATTCCAAAACCGTATTCCAATCATACTTGTAACTTTTAGTGGCTGTCACAGCAGATACACTGGACTGAAAAAGACAAATAATCATAAACTAACTAATTAAACGATTTTTGCTAATTTTTAATGATTTTATATCCTCAGTATTGAATACGTTTTCATTATACCATTTTTATCATTATTATGCAACAAATTTTTAGTTTATTTCACTAATCTACAACATTTATCTTTCCTATCGAACACTTTCGATTTTCCAACTATCCAACCCCTTAAAGCGTATAGCTCCTTGCTGGTCAGTTCGGTAAACTTGACTATTGATACCTTCCAGTCGAGTCAAGGTTTCTTGATGTGGTAATTTCGTTCGATTATTCTTTCCAACTGAGATAAGAGTAAGCTCTGGTTTGAGTTTTTCTAGAAAGGCTGAACTTGATGATTTTTTAGAGCCATGTTGGCCAGCTTTCAAGACATCCACCTCGAGGTCAGGATAGTGCTTCAGCAAGTCCTTCTCTCCTTTCTCCTCCAAATTTCCCGTGAAGAGAAATTGCTTATCCAAGAATTTCCCATACAGAACTAGGGTATCATCGTGTCCTCCATCTCCCATTTTCCTTGGAGATAGAACTTCTAACTGACTTCCAAAAATGGGCAAGTTCTCCCCTACTGTCATACTACGCACCTTTGTTTGAGTCGCCTGTAGTTCTGCCACAAATTCCTTCTGTTTCAGACTGTCTTTTGATACTAGAATCTCCCCTACATGGAAAGCCTTGGTCACCTCTGACAAATCTCCAACATTCTCCTTGTCCGTGTTAGTCAAAATTAGCTGGTCAATCTTAGCTACTCCTCGACTTTTGAGATAGGGAATCAAGGTTCGCTGGGCATTGCTGGTCGTCATCTTTTCTTGCCATTTTTCGATTTTCTTATAAGATTCTGCCTTACCACCTACATCTATGAGAATGGTTTTCCCAGTTACATCCCGTAGGAAAATACTTTCTCCTTGCCCCACATCCAGCATGGTGATTTCATTTTCCAGTGGATGCTTGGTCAGGAGAAAGAGCCCTGTAATCAATAAGCACAATACCGTTAGCTTTTTAATGTTTTTTCTCAAATCATAGACCAAAGCCAAGGAAATTAACAATAGGATTAAAAAACATGCATTGGGTTGTCCAAAGACCAGAGGTCTACTTGTCACCTGTGACACCAAGCGAATAATGCCCTCCAACCATTCAAAGATAAAGTTCAGCTGAATGACTGGATAGAGAAAGGAAAGGACAAATAAAATAGACAAGAGCGGTAAGAAGGTCAAGTCAAATAGAAAGGAAAAGACAAAGGTCAAAAGGATAGACCAAGGTTGAAATTCCGCAAAATAGAAGGATAGAATGGGCAATATGCCCAAGGAGATGACTAGACTTTCACTAGCAACAGTCTTGAGCCCCTCCCCTTCTTTGCTGGTCATGGTCAGGATAAAAGCATAAGCGCAGGACAAGACTCCTCCTGCTGTCAAGAAAAAGTTTGGCATGACAATAAAGAGGACAAGCACCGTCAAGGCAAAATTATCCAAGCCCTTAACCCCATGTTGAGCCAGTAGCTTTTGCAAGAGACTGCGAATAACCGATGCTGAAAATCCAGTTAGTCCCGCATAGATAAGGGAAAAGGGATAAGTCAGCCATTTCAACTTTTCTTGGGTCAAGCCCAATCGCAAGAGAAGTTTCTTAAATCCATTCATGAAAAAACCTACCTGCATGCCAGATAGGGCAAAGAGGTGGATAATTCCTAGACTGGAATAAAGCTCATTCATCTCCTCAAAGTCGGTGTCCAGATGTCCCAGCAAGAGTCCTGTCATGTAATTGCGCATAGGGTCTGTAAAGTGCGTCTTAATCCAAACCACAGCCTTTCGACGTAAACTGGACAAGTTTTCTCCTATATCCCAACTGCCAATCTTTTGAAGTGACTGGATTGTTTTGATATTGAGAGTCTGGTAAATTCCCTGAGTCTTCAGATAGCCTTGGTAATTAAAGCCACCAAAATTTCTCTGCCCTTCTGGCTCCGAAAGCTTCCCTTCTAGTCCTATCTCATGCAGGTCGGTTAAAGCTTGAAAGGCTTCTTTCTCCTCCTCGGACTGGAGTTTATAATAGACTTGGAAAGCACGACCGTTAGACTTGCCACGAAAGGATAGACTATCACCATTAACCTTAATAGTATCAGGCAAAATCCGTACCCTTTCAACAGAATCCGCCAGATTTTGACTCGCTTGACTCTGTTGCCAATTTTGAAAAACAAACCAAAATCCAAAGATTCCGCAAATTATTAGAACTTTACCAGCAGATTTCCACGGAAATTGGATAAAGAGACAGACTAGCAGAAAAACAAAGCCCAACAAAGCAAGATAAGATGCTGAGAAAATAGCGTAATAAAGCCAAAGTAATAGAAAACTCAGGTAAATTAGGGGAATAGAGAAATTCTTAATCCACTGTAACATAGTCTTTAAGCTTTTCTATTGTTTTGCCACCAATGCCAGAGACCTTCTTGAGCTCGTCTACTGACTTGAACTTGCCATTTGCCTCACGATGGTCGATAATGTCCTGAGCTCGTTTTCCTCCCAGTCCCTTGACCTGCTTGAGTTCTTCCAGACTGGCCTTGTTGAGATTGACCTTCTTTTCCTTGCTTATTGAAGAAGCTGTCCCCAAACCAGTCTGTTGGCTAACTGCTTCTTCTCCCTTAGTAGGAACGTAAACCAGAGCCTCATCACTAACTTTCTGAGCTAGATTGAGCGACTTGCTGTCTGCTTGCTCTGTCAAGCCACCAGCCTTCTGAACAGCATCATTGACTCGACTACCTACAGGCAAGTCATAAATCCCTGGCGATTTGACAGCACCTTTGACATCTACTGTGATTAGATCTTGTTCAACTGGTTCTTCCTTTTCTTCCTTGTTCACTTCCTTTTCGGATACCAAATCCTTGGAAACAGCTGCGACTTCAGCCTGCAAATTCGTCTCTTTGACAGGTGTTTGTGGAGCTGGTTTTAGCAGGAAAAATCCTCCTACAAGCAAGCCCAGACCAGTACAGATGACGATGATTTTATACTCTTTGATTTTCTCGATAATTGCTTCCATATTTTCTCCTCTCTTAGATTATTCGTAAGAGGAAGAAAAAACAGTCGAAAAATTTCTTTTCAACTGCTTATTTATTTGCAAAATAGTCTTCCTTGGTCAAGACATAATGAACTCTTGTCACGATTCGGCCTTTTTCATGCTGGTCCATACAAGCATATGGTTCTGCATGGGAAAAACGCATGCCTGATTTCTCCATGACCTTTCCTGATGCGGGATTAGCCTTATCGTATAAAGCAACTAACTTATTCATTCCTATCTTCTCAAAAGCTAGCTCAATCACAGCACGATTGGTTTCTGTCGTTAATCCTTGATTCCAATACGTTTGGTTGATAATATAACCAATAGCTGCCTTCTTAAGAACAGGATCAATCTTGTGCAAATCAATTGTTCCGATAAATTTGCCATTGCTTTTTAGTTCTATTCCCCAACGTCCCAAGGGATTAGCCAAGTAGAACTGAGCAATGTTATTCTTGGTTTCTTCCAAGCTTTGATTGGTTGGAAAAGTGTAACGTGTATTACCCTTGTCCGAGGCATAGTCAAACATTGCTTCCGCATCATCCAAAGTTACAGGTCTAAGCAATAAACGCTCCGTTTCTATAGACGGATACTGGGCAAGTTTTACAAAAATTGATTCCATACGTTTCCTCCGCTTGAAACGTTTCTAATCTAATATAAGGATATTGAATAAAACATTTAAAAAGCAAATTTATACTTAGCATTGAGATAACTTTAAGTACAAAAGAACTATTCTTCAGACGGAGGTTGAGACTCTAATTCTTCACTCTCTTCTTTTTTAACTGGAGCTGGTTCATAAGCTCGGATAATCTGAGCGACAACAGGATGGCGAACCACATCCTTGGCTGAAAAATGAACAAAGTCAATCTGATGGATGTTCTTGAGTTTCTCTTGAGCATCAATCAAACCGGACTTGACATTACGTGGCAGGTCAATCTGACTAATATCTCCATTGACAATCATCTTAGAATGAAAACCTAAACGAGTCAAGAACATCTTCATCTGCATGATGGTCGTATTTTGCGCCTCATCGAGAATGACAAAGGCATCATCCAAGGTCCGTCCACGCATATAGGCAAGGGGCGCAATCTCGATAATTTCACGCTCCATGAGTCGAGTTGTTTGGTCTTTCCCCAGAATCTGATACAAGGCATCATAAACAGGTCTAAGGTAAGGATCTACCTTCTCCTTAAGATCACCCGGAAGAAAACCTAGACTCTCTCCTGCTTCCACCGCTGGACGTGTCAAGATAATCCGCTTGACTTGCCCACGTTTAAGGGCAGTCACTGCCAAAGTAACTGCAAGAAAGGTCTTCCCCGTCCCTGCAGGCCCAATTCCAAAGGTCACATCATGCTGTTTGACACTGTCCACATAAAGTTTTTGACCTAAGGTTTTGACGCGGATCGGTTTCCCAGTATTATCCTTGATAATTTCTTCTTCGTAAAGGGCGACAAACTTATCAATTTCATCGTTTTTGACCATGCTAATCGCAGTGACTACATCTGGCGTACCAACGGTCATCCCACGATTTACCAAGACCATCAAAGCCTGAATAACTTGACGGGTTTCCTCACAGGCAGACTCTTCTCCCAAAACCTGGACAATCTCCGTACGAGCATGAATCACAACATCAAGCTCTTCTTCCATCAAACGAAGATGGCGTTCATTGGAACCAAAAAGATGAAACAGGTCATCTGGATGACTCAGTTGAATGTCTATTGAATGTTCCTTCAAATAAAGAACCTCTCTAATCCTTTTATTTCTTTTTATTATAGCAGAGGGATGGAGAAATTACTAGCCCAAACCCAATGAATAAATGCTAGTGTTCTAGATATTCCTGCCAAATGCTGTCAAAATCTCCTAGGTTAAAAGAGAAACTGGCATGCTCCTCCAAAAAGCGACTGACCTCATCAAAATCATCTGTGTGTTTTGGAAAAGCTGCCTCTTCAAAAGCGAGGTCTGCCAAAATTGCTTTGGGACTGTTACTTTTAGGATTGCGCTCGGTCATGAGCCAAGTGTAAAATGATTTTCTCATAAGCCTCCCTAAATCAACTCTGTCCCAAACTGGTCCTGCTTGATTTTACCAGCCTTCATAAGACCACCTAAAGCTTTCTTGAACTGACCTTTAGAAATGCCAAAGGTTGCCTTGATGTCGTCTGGAGATGACTTATCATTTAAGGTCATGAAACCGCCATTACTTTCCAAATAAGTCAAAATCATCTGAGCATCGTTTTCCAACATTTCAAAGGAGCGTGGTTTGAGGGAGAGGTTCAGAGTGCGGTCCACTTCACGGAAACCAATAACGCGCGCATCTAATACTTGCCCCAAACGTGGCTCTGCGTAACGCTCGCTAGGATGAATAAAACCAAGCATATTATTTTCTGGTAGGTAAACAAAAGTTCCTGACAGCTTGAGACGGTAAACAATGGCTGGCCAGTTTTGGTTCTGCATGTTGTTGTAGGCAGGACGAGCAAGACGTTGGAAGTCTTCTTGATAAGCCAAGAGGCCCCAGATACGGTCTTTCTTATCCACTTCAAGACGGATGTAGAGTTGGTCGCCCTTCTTAGGCCAGAGTTCCTTGAGCTCAGGGAGAATATCGAGTGACACAACGATTTCCTTGTCAGGAAGGCCTGTATCCACAAAGACACCCAAGTCCTTACGAACCTCTGTGACACGTCCCCAACCAAATTGGTCCTGAGTGGCAGTCACTTCTAAGGTTGTCAGGCGGAGTTTTTGCTTCATATCCGTGTATGCAAAACCTTTGACCGTATCCCCTACTGTATGTTGGCCTTCTTCCTTAGCAAGAGCATAGGTTTGACCATCCTTTTGCACAAAGTAAAAACGGTCGTTTTCATCGATGATCAGTCCAACGATAAAACTTGCAAGATTTGTATTCATATTTCCTTCTTTCGAATAAAACTCAGCCAGCAATGCCAACTGAGTTTTTCTGTTTATTTTTAGACTTCCAAAAGTTCTTTCTCTTTGTTAGCAGTCATGTCGTCGATGTGTTTAACAGCATCGTCTGTTACTTTTTGAATGTCTTTTTCAAGAGTCTTCAATTCGTCTTCAGTGATTTCTTTTGCTTTTTCTTGTTTCTTAGCTTCGTCCATAGCATCGCGACGGATATTGCGGACAGCCACTTTAGCATTTTCGCCGACCTTCTTCACTTCTTTAGCAAGGTCACGACGAGTTTCTTCTGTAAGAGCTGGGATAACCAAGCGAATCACAGAACCGTCATTAGCCGGTGTGATACCAAGATCAGAAGCGTTCAAGGCACGTTCGATGTCTTTCAATGAAGACTTGTCAAATGGTGTTACCAACAAAACACGCGCTTCTGGAATCGTAATTGAAGCGATTTGGTTAAGAGGAGTTTCGACTCCATAGTATTCTACATGTACACGGTCAAGCAAGCTTGCATTGGCACGACCAGCACGGATACCACCAAATTCACGAGCAAGTGATTGGTGAGACTGGGTCATTCTCTCTTTAGCTTTTTCAATAATTACGTTAGCCATATTCTTTCTTATTCCTTTTCTTCGATATTATTTGAAACTGTTGTTCCGATATTTTCACCAAATACGACACGTTTGATGTTGCCTGATTGGTTCATGTTGAAGACAACCAAGTCAATGTCGTTGTCCATTGAGAGGGTTGAGGCTGTTGAGTCCATGATACGAAGACCTTTGTTGATAACATCACGGTGGGTCAATTCTTCAAACTTAACGGCTGTCTTGTCCTTCTTAGGATCGGCATTGTACACACCATCGACGCCATTTTTAGCCATGAGGATGGCATCTGCTTCGATTTCAGCTGCACGAAGGGCCGCTGTTGTATCTGTCGAGAAGTATGGTGAACCAATTCCAGCACCAAAGATAACGATACGGCCTTTTTCAAGGTGACGAAGGGCACGTCCACGGACATAAGGCTCTGCCACTTGTTGCATAGCAATAGCTGTTTGTACACGCGTATCAACCCCAACTTGTTGCAATGAATCTGCCATCACAAGAGCATTCATAACAGTCCCAAGCATTCCAGTGTAATCTGCCTGAACACGGTCCATACCTGCTTCTGCTGCAGGTTCTCCACGCCAGAGATTTCCTCCACCGATAACAAGGGCAATTTCGATACCTAAGCTATGAACTTCTTGAATCTCTTTTGCGATTGTTTGAACTGTTTGGATATCAATCCCTACGCCACGTTCACCGGCAAGGGCTTCACCTGATAACTTGATTAAAATACGTTTATACTTGGGATTCGCCATTTTCACTCTCCTTCTTTCATCCTACCTATTTTATCACAATTTCTAAGATTTTTATAGTATCATGAACAATTCTTTCAAAAAAATTAGACAGTCAAAAATTCCTCTAAGTCGGCAAGGGCACGCTCTGCAATTTTTTCATAACGAGCCTTCTTATCACGGATACGCTCGCCTTCCAACTCCTTGATGATCCCAAAATTGACATTCATTGGTTGGAAATGTTTGCTGTCGGCATGGGTAATGTAATGAGCTAAGCTTCCAATCGCTGTCGTCTCGGGGAAAATAACCTCGCTTTCTTCCTTGAAGAGACGAGCTGCGTTAATTCCCGCAACTAAGCCCGAAGCCGCCGACTCAACATAGCCTTCCACCCCCGTCATCTGACCAGCAAAGAAGAGATTTGGTTGTTTCTTGGAACGGTAAGTCTGCTTAAGAAGATTTGGTGAATCCATGTAAGAATTGCGATGCATGACACCATAACGGACAAACTCCGCATTTTCAAGACCCGGAATCATTTGGAAGACACGCTTTTGTTCTCCCCATTTGAGGTGGGTCTGGAAACCAACAATATTGTATAGGCTACCAGCTGCATTATCCTGACGAAGTTGCACAACCGCATAAGGTGTTTTAAATTCTCCATCACGAGGTCCTGTGTAGTCGTCCGGATACTCAAGACCGACTGGCTTCATAGGGCCATAAAGCATAGTTTTAATGCCACGTTTGGCCATAACTTCGATTGGCATACATCCTTCAAAGTACTTTTCTTTTTCAAAAGAATTGAGCGGTGCTTCTTCCGCATTGACCAAGGCTTCATGGAAATCCATAAACTCTTGCTTGGTCATTGGAGCATTGAGATAGGCTGCTTCTCCCTTATCATAACGAGATTTGAGATAGACCTTACTCATATCGATAGTGTTGACATCGATAATAGGCGCTGCTGCATCGTAGAAATAAAAACCATCACCGTCATTAAGGGCATGAATCTTTTCAGCCAGGGCATCGCTAGTCAAGGGACCAGTCGCCACAACTGTAATAACATCTGTTGGCAATTCTGTAATTTCATCACGCACCACTTCAATCAAGGGGTGGTTGACCACTTTTTCGGTCACCATTTGAGAGAAACCATCACGATCCACCGCAAGGGCTCCACCGGCAGGAACACGTGTAGCCTCAGCAGATTCCAAGATAACAGAACCCAAGCGACGCATTTCTTCCTTGAGAAGACCAACTGCATTTGTCAAAGCATCCCCACGCAAAGAATTGGAACAAACCAACTCAGCAAAATTGTCTGTTTTATGCTGGGGTGTAGACTTGACACCACGCATTTCATATAGTTTAACTGGAATACCACGCTCTGCGATTTGGTAAGCTGCTTCAGAACCTGCCAAACCAGCACCGATAACATTGATATAAGATTGAGACACGACACTAATACCTCTTTGGGAGTGTGAAGTTAAGATTCACATTGAAAAAGCCAATCAGACTTACGAGCTTTCGAGTTACTTGGCCCAGGCTGAAAAAGTCCATTGGACTTACTTCGCTCTCGAATTTCTTGGCTCAGGCTGAAAAAGTCCACAGGACTTTTTCACTCCCACAAATCTTTCTATTTTTTCTTCTACTAGTATAACAAAAAAAGGGAAGAAGGCAAACTTCCCTGTTTAGTCATTTTCTTGATGTAAAGAGATAGTGAGTATTCCAGTTAAGAATCAATTATATGCTACTCTATAAAATCTTTTCCACATAACGGATCGATAGGGACTGTTATTCTATCTCTTGCTATAACCGTATTATCTAAAACAGCATAACATTCAACATAGTGGTCTCCTTTAAACTGAGAATCTTCGTGATGTTTTATTTTACCTGAAAAAATAGCACCACGCTCACAATTTCTTCTAATCGCCTCAGCTTCAATATTTCTTACTTTCCAATAGACTTCCTGCGAAACAAAATATGGTATAGTAGTTCTATGAATGATGAAGCAAGTAAACAACTAACTGATGCACGATTTAAGCGTCTTGTTGGTGTTCAGCGCACGACTTTTGAAGAGATGTTAGCTGTATTAAAAACAGCTTATCAACTTAAACACGCAAAAGGTGGACGAAAACCTAAATTAAGCCTAGAAGACCTTCTTATGGCCACTCTTCAATATGTGCGAGAATACCGCACTTATGAAGAAATTGCGGCTGATTTTGGTGTTCACGAAAGCAACTTAATCCGTCGGAGCCAATGGGTTGAAGTAACTCTTGTTCAAAGTGGTGTTACGATTTCAAAAACTCATCTTAGTGCTGAGGACACGGTAATGATTGATGCGACGGAAGTAAAAATCAATCGCCCTAAAAAAAGAATTAGCGA
>ERZ1023241.196-NODE-196-length-16340-cov-22.359902_pt1 | contig 16340 bp, 15 predicted proteins | sample MGYA00380455_ERZ1023241 | MGnify/ENA primary metagenome ERZ1023241 (study PRJEB33173, sample SAMEA4830304) | metagenome | study: EMG produced TPA metagenomics assembly of the PRJEB25223 data set...
TTGCTTAACTCGGTTTGAAGTGGAATACTGTCAATCTATTTCAGGACAAGACATTTGGCTTCTTGCTATTCTCATACGCATCTTTACATCCTATTTATAAAAATCTCTTCCCATAACATTAATGATAATAATTCTCATTGTATTTAATATAACTCAAGCGTATTTTAAAATTTAGTCGAGAATTCCACTCACTCAATCACGCTTAAGGACAATTAAAAATGAGCTATACCCTTCCCGAACTCCCTTATGCTTATGATGCATTGGAACCGCATATTGATGCTAAAACCATGGAAATCCACCATGCCAAGCACCATCAAACTTATATCAACAACATCAATGCAGGTATTGAAGGCACAGAATGGGAAGATCTTTCTGTAGAAGAACTGGTGAGCAAAGCCAATCAGGTCCCTGAAGATTTGAAAAATAATGTGATTAATAATGGCGGCGGTCATGCCAACCATTCCCTGTTCTGGACAGTAATGAGTCCAAGTGGAGGTGGCAATCCTCAAGGTGAAATTGCACAGGCGATCGACAAGGAGCTTGGCGGCTTTGAAGCCTTTAAAGAAGCTTTTACCAAGGCAGCCCTGACCCGTTTTGGTAGCGGATGGGCCTGGCTCAGCGTGGCACCTGATCAAACCATTATCATAGAAAGCAGCGCCAATCAGGACTCACCACTCATGCATGGCAATACCCCGATTCTAGGTCTGGATGTCTGGGAACATGCGTACTATTTGAAATACCAGAACCGTCGTCCTGAATATATTGCCGCTTTCTTTAATGTTGTGAACTGGAAGGAAGTGAATCGCCGTTATCTAGAAGCACTTTCAACATAAATGAACACAGTAGGACGTAATCTCATGTCTTGGCACTCTTTACGTTTGCTCTGCGGCCTCAGTATACTTTTGGGTGGAGCAGTGTTGTATCTAGAACGTCTGTTCATGTTGCTTTAAGACATGATCGTCTATTGTATGGGAAGCCTTATTCTGAGGCTTCTTTTAATTTTTGCTGTTTAATTTTTTCTATAGGGAGATGGATTTAAAATTTAAGAACGCAATTCACAGACATTGACGCTATCGAAGCCATTGGTACATGGTGCCACTTCACACGCATAAGAAGCTTGTACTCCACTTACTAAAACAGCACTCATACTTATCGCTAAAAACAATTTATTAAAAATTTAAAATGACTCCAAAAATTAACTTTTATCTCTAAATCGCTTGATTATGAGTCAATTATAGGACTTTTTTAATGATTCAGGGCAATCTTTCTTAATTTTAATTATTGTTTATTTATATAAATAGAATCGTTTTTTTATAACAAAAAAGCGGAACCGAAGTCCCGCCTGAAGATTATAAAACCCGATTAAGACTGTTCAGCTACTGCATTACCTTTCTGCTTTGGATCAGTATTTCCCAGTTCAGGATGAGCAATTGCTCCCTGACATTGCTGTTTATCACGCTCATAGTCGGCCTGTTTCTGTGCCACGCTACTGCTATTTTCAACGGTGCTACGTGCCCAGATTTCCAGACTGGTTAACGCCTTGCGACATAAGGCATATTTTCCTTCCGTCACTGAGTCAGTCATTTTTACATTAATGCGCCAGTCAGTACTCAATTTACGGGCCGGTTGACGTACCTGAGCATCTATCTGTTCCATTTCCTTGTTATAAACCAGCGGATCGACTTCATTCATGAATTGCCATGCAGCATTGGCATAAGTGGTCGCATCATTAGAGAGTTTAGGTGCCGCTTTAATTTCGGCTTTTGGCGCTTGACTGTCATTTCCACAAGCTTGAAGAAATAAGGTGCTGCCGATTAAAACACCGACCAGCATTGCACGTGTCTTGAACATCAACATATCAGAATCGCCAGTTAAACATTTCGGCACTATGCTAGTAAATTCGCGTACAATACACAATCTTGATTTAATCCCTGTTTTAACTCTCTCCCTCAAGGTGTTTTGTGTCTGACCACAATCCAGTAGCGATGCAACCTGCCGGTTTCTGGCAAGGTGCCAAAGATAGCCAGGCCATTATATTTACTTACCTTCCGGTCTCCTTTGCCTTTGGCGTTTCTGCCACCCAGTTCGGCTTTACTGCCTGGGAAGCCTTATTTCTGTCCTGCTCCATGTATGCCGGTGCCAGTCAGTTTTTAGTTGTAGCGTTACTTGGTAGCGGCACATCGATCTGGATGACTGCGTTGACCGTGATTGCTTTGGACATTCGCCATCTTTTATACGGCCCAGCTTTACAAAACCTGATCCAAGATCGTTTAAACCTGAAGAAAACAGCAGTCTGGGCTTGGGGTCTTACTGATGAAGTCTTTGCTTCAGGTATGATCAAGCTGTCACAACGGCGCCAAGAATGGTCAGAATCATGGATGCTCGGTCTGAGTCTGTTTAGCTGGCTGTCTTGGGCGACAGGTTCATTTCTAGGCGGCTTATTTGCTGATCAGGTCAGTCGTCTGCCACAATTCTTGCAGGCGGCTCTAGATTTTCTGCTACCTGCCCTGTTCTTAAGTTTCTTGTTAGCAGCCTTTGAAAAGAAACATACCTTTATGGTGACCATTACGATTATTGTCTCAGCAGTTGCCTGTTATTTTATCGATCTGTCCGCTGCGATCTTTATCGGCATCAGTTCCGGCATTTTGGCCGGCCTGTTCAAGCACTATGTGCTGAAAAAACCAGATCCTGAATATGCAGGAGATTAATCATGAATCTTGAAATTATTTTGGTCGGGATTATTGTCGGGATTGCCAATTTTGCCTCACGTTTTGGTCCATTCTATGTGATTCAAAAATTTCAGCAGGGTTCGCAAAAACGTGGTGCGCTATGGCTGAAAATTGCCTTGGGTTCAATTGGGATTGCTGCCATCAGTTCCATGCTGGTTGTGGCGACCTTACCGCCCTTATTGGAAACGCCAGATAAAAGCTTTGCCATGCTGATCGGTTTTATTGTACTCGCTGGACTGTATTTCAAGTTTAAGAAAATTGTCATGGCGACCTTAACTGCAGCTTTAACTTATGGCCTGATCTATACCTATATCTCTGTACCTTTTTAAGCCTTTTAGAAAATTAAAAATCTCATTCAAGACTTATGCTAAATTAATTGCATAAGTCTTTTTTATATAAGAAAAAAGTAAGGAAAATATTGGCATGTTCGAGCCAAAGCAAATAATTGAAGGTAAAATATTTATTCATTATCGACGTGATGAGATGTTAGCTATTTTTAGCCAATATGAATTACCCGGCTGCTATTTTGAATGCCTTATTAATACACAGAATTTTACTGGTCATTTTGTAGAAGTGGTTGCTGACCCGCAGATCATATCTGTGTCATTTATATTCAGAAGCATGGCAAAAATAAAATCATTGCCCTCTACAATCAGACTCAATAGGTAATCCATCTGCATCCCAAACAAATCATTTTTAGCCGATGGAGCCTGCTACATAAAGGCATTCCAAATCTCATTTATGTATTTTGCTTTAGTATAATTTTACTGTTTCTATTTTTTGCACTTGTCGCAGTGTAAAATCATCAATTCCACTTTTTCACTGTATTCTTAGATGCACTGCAATTTTCAGGATTTGGTTTATTGCTATGGATATTTGGTTTTATCTGTCCTTTTGTCATTCCCTTTTATGCCTTTAAGAGAATACAAAGTCTGAAACTTCTCTATCAACTTCAGCTCAATGACAAGCAAATTTTGCATATGGAAAAACTCAATCCACAAAACCGGATTTATCATTTAAACCCGGTGAAAAATACAGTAAAGCGAACTGCCTGATTTCAGATGCAATTCTCTATAAACTTTTATAAATAAAACTGCTGGCTAATATCACAATTTTGTATGAAACTCGGCTTATCTCGGCATTGAGTTCTGTTATGCTAAAAGTCCATAAAATCAAGCATGGATAATACACATGAGCGTGACTATTGGTACTCCTCTTCAATCTTCAGCTTTTAAAGTTCTATTGCTAGGTTCAGGAGAACTAGGTAAGGAAGTGGTGATTTCCTTGCAACGTTTAGGTGTAGAAGTTCATGCTGCAGATCGTTATGCAGATGCTCCTGCCATGCAGGTGGCACATTTTTCTTATGCCTTAAATATGGCAGATGCAGCGGAACTCAAACAGCTTATTCAAAAAATTCAGCCGCATCTCATTGTTCCTGAAATTGAAGCGATTGCGACCGAAGTGCTGGTTGAAATTGAAGAACAGAATATTGCAACCGTAATTCCTTCAGCTAAAGCAGTTAACCTGACCATGAACCGTGAAGGCATTCGTCGTCTGGCGGCTGAAGAACTAGGCTTACCGACCTCTGCTTATCGCTTTGCCGATTCTCTGGAATCTTTCCGCGCAGCCTGTGATGACATTGGTTATCCAAACTTTGTGAAGCCGGTGATGTCTTCTTCAGGTAAAGGCCAATCTCGCGTGAAAAGTTTTGAAGAAGTCGATGCTGCTTGGGAATATGCGCAAACAGGTGGTCGAGTTAATCAGGGCAAAGTGATTGTCGAATCACAGATTGATTTCGATTTTGAAATTACCCTGCTTACTGTGCGGGCTAAGAATCCTCAAACTGGCGAAATCGAAACTTCTTACTGTGATCCGATTGGACATCGTCAGGACTCAGGCGACTATGTAGAAAGCTGGCAGCCTCAGCCAATGAGTCCCGCTGCTCTGGAAGAATCAAAACGTATCGCCAATAAAGTCACCACGGCATTGGGCGGTTGCGGCATTTTTGGTGTAGAACTCTTTGTCAAAGGCGACAAAGTATGGTTTAGTGAGGTTTCACCTCGCCCGCATGACACTGGTCTGGTCACTTTGGCTTCCCAGTTCCAGAGTGAATTTGAACTGCATGCCCGTGCTATTTTAGGCTTACCAGTCAATACAGCTCGCCATAGTGTGGCTGCCAGTGCCGTGATTTACGCAGGTGTCGATGATCGCAATCTTTCATTTTCTGGCCTGAATCTTGCTTTAGCCCATGCCGATACCGATTTACGCCTGTTTGGTAAACCTGAAGGTTTTAAACGCCGCCGTATGGGTGTCGCGACTGCGCGTGCAGAAAGCATTGAACAGGCTCGCGAGCTGGCTCAACAGGTTGCTGACCAAGTTAATGTTCATCAAAATTAAGTAAATACAACGGACCACTGTTCATGATCAATACCTCCCCGCTGCTGAATTACATTAAAAGTCACAATGACATCAAAGCGATCAATCAATGGCGTAGCGATGTAGAAAATCAGCTTCAGGAATGTTTTGAAAATGGACAGTCCATCCGTGACATCATTCAGGCTCGTTCTAACCTGATTGATGAAGCCCTGCAATTTCTGTGGAATAATGCTGAACTTGATCAGACCGATTTGGCGCTTTTCGCAGTCGGCGGTTATGGCCGCCGCGAAATGCTGCCATATTCAGATGTCGATATCATGATCCTCTCAGAAGATGATTTCACTTCAGAGCAGGAAAAGCTGATCTCCAGCTTTATTTCTTCGCTTTGGGATGTGGGCAATTTCAAACCGGGCATCAGTGTTCGTACCATCAATGAATGTGTCAATCAGGCCAGCAGCGACCTTACTGTAGCGACGTCCTTGATCGAGGCACGTCTGATTATTGGCAATGAAAATTTAACCAAGTGGCCACGCCGGATCGTGTCACAAACCTGGACTGATAAAACCTTTTTTGATGCGAAAATGGACGAGCAGCACAAACGCTATGCTCAGCACAATAATACTGAAAGCAATCTGGAACCGGATATTAAAAATGCACCGGGCGGTATCCGTGATATTAACCAGATTGGCTGGATTGCCAAACGTCATTTCCGTGTCAACCGTATTTATGACCTGGTGCATCTGGGCTTTATTTCAGAGTTTGAACTTGCCGTACTCGAAGAAGCTGAAAGCTTTCTCTGGGAAATTCGTCATCATTTACACCGCCTGACCAAGCGCGATGAAAACCGCCTGCTGTTTGATTATCAACGGGATATTGCAGCGATGTTTGGCTATACCCGTGAAGAAGGTCAGTCACCGAACTATCCAATCGAACAGTTCATGAAGCGCTATTACCGTAGCGCGCAGCAGGTTTCGACTCTGAATGAAATGCTACTGGCTTATTTTAATGAATCAGTCATTACCCCACGTTTACCCCAATATGAACGCCAGATTGAAGAAATCAATGAAAACTTTAAACTGGTGGATGGCAAGTTAGCCGTTCAACATCACAAGATTTTCTCGGAAAAGCCAAGTGCCATTCTGGAAATTTTCTATTTGCTGGCCAATCGTCCTGAAATTGAGGGCATTCGTGCTCGTACTTTACGTCTGCTTACCCTGGCAGCTAAACGTATTGATCAGGATTTCCGTGATAATGCGGTACACCAAGCCCTGTTTATGGCCATCATTCGTTCACCGCATCGCCTGTACGAAACGCTAGTTGCGATGAAACGTTATGGTGTTCTGGGCAAATATATTCCGGCTTTCGGACAGATTACCGGCTTGATGCAATATGACCTGTTCCATATCTATACCGTGGATGCACATACCCTGCTCTTGATCCGCAATCTGAACCGCTTCAAAGAACCCGAATTTGCCAAAGAATTCCCAGTGGTCAGCTCCGTGTTCCAGCGTCTGGCACGTCGTGACATTGTTTATCTAGCGGCTATTTTCCATGACATTGCCAAAGGTCGTGGCGGTGATCATAGTGAGCTTGGTGCAGCCGATGCGATTCAGTTCTGCCGTACCCATGGCTTTACCGAACGTGAATGCAATCTGGTTGCCTGGCTGATTGAAAACCATTTGTCCATGTCAGTGACCTCACAGAAAAAAGACATTTCCGATCCGGATGTGGTCAAAGAATTTGCTGAAAAAATGGGAGATATGGAGCATCTGGATTATCTGTATACCCTAACCGTAGCAGATATTAATGCGACCAATCCAAAACTCTGGAATACCTGGCGTTCATCTTTGATGCGTCAACTCTATACGCATGCGCGTGATGTGATTCGTTCTGGCTTGGGCCGTCCGGTTGATTACCAGATGCTGATTGAAGATACCAAGTTCGAAGCCAGTGAACGTCTAGTGGAACATTTCTCGCTTTATGATGTCGAAAAAGTCTGGCAGGAACTGGGCGATGACTACTTCCTGAAAGAATCTGCCGATGAAATCGCCTGGCATACCCGTGCTATTTTGGAACATGGCGATAATCCTGCACCATTGGTATTAATGCGTGCGCATCGTAAATATGCACAAGATGCCGTGCAGATCTTCATCTATACCCAAGATAAACCAAATCTGTTCGCCACCACGGTTGCTGTTCTGGACCGCATGAATCTGGACGTTCAGGATGCCCGGATTATTACCGCAACCAAAGCTTTCAGTTTGGATACCTATGTCGTCCTTGACCGTTTTGGCACGTTATTGACCGATCCGGAACGTGAGGCAACTGTCATTGAAGCCTTACAGGATGCCTTAAGTCATTCTGATGAATATCCAGGTCTGATGCAGCGCCGGATTCCGCGTCAGTTACGTCATTTTGATATTGAAAATACCGTCGATATCACCCTTAATGAAGCTTTAAACCAGAATATGGTTGAAATTGCGACACTTGACCATCCTGGTTTACTTGCGAAAATTGGCGGTTTATTTATGATGCAGGGTCTGGATATTCACTCTGCCAAAATTGCTACGCTTGGCGAACGTGCTGAAGATATTTTCTTTGTCACCAAAAAAGATGGCAGCCCAATGACCCAAATAGAGTCTGACAATTTTGCAGCGGCATTAAAAGCTGCTCTAGATGAGGCCTCACATCAGGTCAATGCTCAACACTAACACACTGCTCGGTAACACATTCATGAACTCTAGCTTGTCTTTATTGCACCCATATCCGTTCGAAAAGTTGAATAAACTTTTCGCGGATATCCAGCCTGCGAATATGCCTTTGATTCCCCTTTCAATAGGTGAACCAAAGCATCCAGCACCCGAGTTCGTGAAACAGGCGATTATTGATAATTTCCAGCATCTATCAACTTATCCGAACAGCAAAGGCTTACCTGAATTACGAGAAAGCATTGCCAACTGGCTGACTCGTCGTTTTAAACTGAATAGCATCAGTGCAGACAGCAATGTATTACCGGTCTCTGGTACCCGTGAAGCAATCTTTTCTTTTGTTCAGGCGCTGATTAATCGTGAAGATGCGCCTTATGTAGTGATGCCAAACCCTTTCTACCAGATTTATGAAGGTGCAACTCTGCTTGCAGGTGCAAAACCTTATTTCATTAACTGTACTGAAGAAAATGATTACTTAGGCGACTTTGATGCAGTTCCGGCTGAAGTTTGGGAAAAAACTGCCCTGTTATTTGTGTGTACACCGGGCAACCCAACGGGTGCTGTTCTCTCTAAAGAACAGTTTAAAAAGCTGATTGCACTGTCAGACAAATATGATTTTGTCATTGCTTCTGATGAATGCTATTCAGAACTCTGGTTTGATGAAGCACCGACAGGTTTACTGGAAGTGTGTGCCGAGATTGGCCGAGATGACTATAAAAACTGTGTCGTTTTCCATTCCCTGTCTAAACGTTCTAACCTGCCAGGCATGCGTTCAGGCTTTGTTGCAGGTGATGCCACTTTACTCAAACCTTATCTGCAATACCGTACTTATCATGGTGCAGCGATGCCGGTGCAACACCAATTAGCATCAATTGCTGCCTGGAATGATGAAGCTCATGTGGAAGAAAACCGGGTACAGTATCGTGCCAAATTTGATCTGTTCCAGAAAGAATTAGGTCACTTGCTTCCACTGAAAAAACCGGATGCCGGTTTCTACTATTGGCTTAAAGTGGACAATGATGAAGCTTTTGCCAAAATGTTGATGGAAAAAGCGCATATCAAAGTATTACCAGGCCGCTACCTGTCTCGTGAAACTACGCAAGGTAACCCTGGTGAAAACCATGTGCGTCTGGCATTGGTGGCTGATCTGGCACAATGTGAGCAGGTAATTCAGCGTTTAAAAGCGATTCTTTAATCTTCTAAGATCTAAACACAAATAAAAAACCCACTTTCCGGAAGTGGGTTTTTTATGGATATTGACTACAAATTATTTTTTATTTCACTTATTTTCTATTTATTAGAAATTAGACATTTCAAATAAACTTATAAAACCTTTTCAATTTCTGTTTCGAGATCTTCAGGTTTGGTGGTAGGTGCAAAACGGTTTAATACCTTGCCATCACGACCAATCAGGAATTTGGTGAAATTCCACTTAATACCATTTCCTAGAATTCCTTTAGAATTATTGGTCAAGTAACGGAAGATTGCATGCGCTTCCGGACCTTTAACATCTACCTTGGAAAACATTGGGAAAGAAACCCCATAATTTTTCTGGCAAAATTCACCGATCTGCTCATTTGAACCCGGATCCTGTCCGCCAAACTGGTTGCATGGAAAACCTAAAACTTCCAGTCCCTGCTCTTTATATTTCTGGTAAAGCTTTTCCAGACCTGCAAATTGTGGAGTAAAACCACATTTGCTCGCGGTATTTACGATTAAAAGTACTTTCCCTTCATAATCTGCAAGTCGTTTGTTTTTCCCATCTAACAACTCAGCTTCAAACTGATAAATGCTGGTCATGGATAAGTTTCCTCGTCAGTTTTTTCTTGTGTTTGTAATTCTAAAGAGGCCGAGTTTACACAATAACGTAAGCCAGTCGGTTCCGGACCATCCGGGAAAACGTGCCCCAAATGTGCATCACAATGATGGCAAACAATTTCTGTTCTCACCATACCATGTGAAGTATCAGGTAATTCTTCTACAACTGAGCTGCTCACAGGACGATAGAAGCTTGGCCAGCCGCAACCACTGTCATATTTAGTGGTTGAAGAAAACAGTGGTGTACCACAGCAACGGCAGACATAAGTCCCTTCCTGTTTTGTATTCCAGTACTTACCTGTGAATGCCGGTTCAGTTCCTTTTTCACGCGTAATGCGAAACTCTTCTGGTGATAACTCTCTTTGCCATTCCCGGTCTGTTTTATTGAGTTTTCCCATCACTAACTCCTTTAAATCTTTGACATTCAATGTCATGCTTCAGTACTTCCATATTTACGCTAGAGATGAAAAAATTTCTAGCGAAATTTCAGCATAGATTGTGATATTTGCGTAATCTATAGGTTTAACTTAAAAATTAATTGGATGGAATTATGTCCGGTATTGGTAACACCCCCCCTCGCGAGATCAAGAAATCGTCTAAGCTTGAGCATGTTTGCTACGACATTCGCGGACCAGTGTTACGAGCGGCCAACGAGATGGAAGAAGCCGGACATAAAATTATCAAACTGAATATCGGAAATCCCGCCCCATTCGGCTTTGAAGCCCCGCAAGAAATCATTAATGATGTTGCCCTGAACCTGCCAAATGCAATTGGTTATACGGATTCCAAAGGGATTTTCCCGGCACGTAAAGCGATCTGCCAGTATTACCAGCAAAAAGGCATTCTGGATATGCACGTGAACGACGTGTATGTCGGCAATGGCGTATCTGAGCTGATTGTAATGGCGATGCAAGGCCTGCTGGATGATGGCGATGAGATGCTGATTCCAATGCCGGATTATCCATTATGGACTGCGGCAGTGAACCTGTCTGGCGGTACTGCGATTCACTATAAATGTGATGAAGAAGATCACTGGTATCCTGATATTGCGGATATGGAAAGCAAAATCACGCCAAATACCCGCGGGATCGTGATTATCAACCCGAATAATCCAACTGGGTCGGTTTATCCGCGTCATGTATTACAGCAAATCGTTGATTTGGCGAAGAAATATGACTTAATCCTGTTTGCAGACGAAATCTATGACAAGATCGTTTACGATGGCATTGAACATGTGTCAGTAGCTTCACTCGCAGGCAAGCAATTATGTGTATCGTTCAACGGTTTATCTAAGGCCTATCGTATTGCTGGCTATCGCTCAGGCTGGATGGCGATTACTGGTGATAAATCACGGGCAATGGACTACATTGAAGGCCTAGATATGCTGGCTTCAATGCGTCTTTGCGCGAATCACCAAGCACAATATGCAATTCAGACTGCACTCGGTGGCTATCAGTCTATTAATGACCTGATCCGCCCAGGTGGCCGTCTATATGAACAGCGCAATATTGCCTGGGAAATGCTGAACGAGATTCCAGGTGTATCTTGTGTAAAACCTGAAGGTGCGATGTACTGCTTCCCTCGTCTTGATCCGGAAATCTATCCGGTTGAGGATGACGAGAAACTGATGCTTGATCTGTTACGTGCCGAGAAAGTTCTATTGGTTCAAGGTACTGGTTTCAACTGGCCAACACCCGATCATTTCCGTGTGGTGTTCCTGCCAGCAGAAAATGAACTGCGTGAAGCCATTACCCGTTTAGGCCGTTTCCTGGCAAAAATGCGTTAATTTATAAAAGTTAACTCAAAAAACCGCATTCATGAATGCGGTTCTTTATTGTTTAAAAAATTTCCGTGACAAGCTTTATAGATATTTAAAAAAGAGGCATGCTGTTAATCCAGCGTTTCTCTTCTCAATAAAATCTATTCAGCCTTTTCTCCTTTAGCTTGATGATTCATGCTATTTTTTGAACAAATATAAAATTTCAAGAGTGCATGGATGTTCTCAAATACGGTCAAGCTTAGCCTTTTTCTCTGCCTGAGCATGTGCTTAGGCATCGGCATTCTGCGTTTTTCCTATACCGCATTGTTACCTGGTACACGGGAAGCCTTTGCCTGGAGCACGAGCTTTGCCAGTCTTTTGGGTAGTGCCAATCTACTGGGTTATTTAATCGGTGCTTTTGTAGCGATGCGCTTGCCCCAAGACCGAAGCATGAGTGCCTATATCCAGCTTGCTGCAATAGCTGGAATGGTTAGCCTATTCTGTTGCGCTTTTTCAGGGTTTTCTGAAATCTGGTATATCAGCTGGCGCGTGATCTCCGGTATCAGTGGTGGTCTGCTCATGATTTTGTCACCAAGTGTCGTGGCTCAGTGCTGCGATTTAAAAGACCGTTTTAAGATCAATTTTATTGGTTTTAGCGGAATTGGATTGGGGGTTTTACTAGCTACCCTGTTTTTACCTTATCTTGACCAGATTTCCATACGTACGGCCTGGCTGATCTTATGTGGGTTTGCCCTGATGATTTGTATCTGCTTAAGCCTACTGATACAACAATTTAAACCCTATCTAGCTAAACAATCTGTTTCTCATGCTGCTCAAGTACCTTTAAATACAGTCTTTTATAGTTTACTGGCGGTTTATGCCTGTAGTGCATTTGCCTATATTCCGCATTCCCTGTTCTGGATTGACTATCTCAGCCATGAACTAGGATTAAGCTTATTCTGGATTAACTTTAACTGGATTCTATATGGTTTGGGCAGTGCCTTAGGTGCTTTTTCTGCCTATATTCTGGCAAGAAAATTTGGCAATTTTACCGCCTTAAAGATTCTTTATAGTGTGTATATTCTGGCGATTTTCATCGCGACTTTAAATGCTAACCCGTTCCTCACTTTCAGTTCTTCTTTTTTTACCGGAATGTTGAATCCCGCTGTAGTTTTCCTTACCTCTTATACCATTTTGCAACTGTATGGACTGGCCTATAAAAAGCTCTGGAGTATTGCGACTCTATGTTTTGCCTCTGTTCAGCTGATTGGAGGATTAAGTTTTAGCGCCCTGCAATATCTAGGATTGAACTATCATCAACAGTTTATGCTGGCCGCTTTAGTTTTATTAGCCGGAACTTTGCAATTGGTCTGGAATACACGTTCCTCCAAATATAAGACGAATGAGCAACCGCAACCGGTTTCTGTTCAAGAAGAAAAGAATTAAATAAAGATTAGAATCGGTCAATGACCCAAATCCCAAGGAATAGAACCACGTCATTAAACGTGGTTTTATTCCATTTAATCTTTTTTCAAATCTTTAAGCGGATTACCAAACTGTTTTAGATATTCAACACCCAATTGCCGTGAACCCTGATCATTAAGATGATTATCATCTTTAAAACGATACAAAGGCACATCATTCAACATCGTTTTACATGTCTGCTGATCACAGATGACTTTGGTTGGATCAATAATTTTTAATTGTGGATATTTCAGTTTTGCTTCTGCCAAAATCTGATTGAATTGCTTTAAATGTGCTTCATAACTTTTTCGAGAAACCGTACATGAAGCGTCTCGATGAAGAATCTCTTTACGAATATTACAATCAGATGGAATCCCTTCCCAGTCTAGATGTGGGACATCATTAATTAGAACCATCTGATCACTAGATTGATGGGCAATTTCTAAGGCTTTTATCAGACCTGCTTTAAATATCTCTTCCTCAGTATGATGGACACTATCTTTAAGTTTTACATCATCGTCAAAATACTGCGCATAAGAACCTGCCAGAATAATCATGGGATAATGGGTTTCTTTAAGATGCGCAGTAATAGCATCATTACGTTTTTGGAATTTGGTCAATTCTTTCCATTGATTCAACTTTAATTCAAATCGCTGCACATCTGGCAGATAAAAGGTTGAGCTTTGCGTAACGTCATAACCGCGTAAATCAGCATCCTTTGCCCATTCATCCAGCATTGCTGTGTAGGCATTGGCATGCGAATCGCCAATCAACAGGAAATCAATATCTTCTTTAGATTGTCCTAAGACACAATCTTGAGCACTGGGCAAAACATTTGGATCCGCGGTATCCATACAGTTACTGCGAATCACATGAGCATACGTATGTAATGCTTCCTGTTTTGCATATACAGACTGCGGAAAACGCTCCGGGAAACCTTCATGTGTTTTGATGGTTTGGGCGATCGCAATAAAACTGGCTGCAGGTAACAGAAATCCAAGAATAATCACTTTATAATTTGCAGCCATCACAAAGCGTTTCAGTGGTGTTTCAGCCAGTTTATAAGTCAGAAATGCACATATAAATGATAGAAAAACAATAATAATTTGATTTTCCAGATTCAATGGCAGCATATAAATGCCAAAGAACACGATGATTGGCCAGTGCCATAAATACAGAGGATATGAAATTTTGCCAATCCATGTACTAAGACGATTACTTAGCAATAAATTACTTGAAGCTATGGATTGTCCCAGATAAATAATCAGTGCTGTTGCAAGACACGGGATCAATGCCATCAGTCCTGGGAATGGGGTTTGCTGATCAAAATAAATTGCAGTTGCAAATAGAACACTTACCCCAGCCCAGACCAATCCCTGTAATAGTTTTTTTGGCAGATTTGGTTTTGGCAAGCAGCTAATCAATGCACCAATCAACAACTCAAATGCCCGTACCGGCATACTATAATAAGCTTTGGCCGGGTTTTGAGTCAGTTGCTGCTGGGCATATAGAACCAAAGCGACAATGAATACACTGATGACGAGCCAAAGATATTTACGCGAGGTCTTGCTAAAGAATAGCCATAGCAAGAGCGGCCAGAAAATATAAAACTGCTCTTCTACGCCCAGTGACCATAAATGTAATAAGGGCACATTTTCTACATTCGGACTGAAATAATCTCCCACCTCATTTCGCATATACAGATTGGCAATAAGTACAGTCGCATACATGACACTTTTAAAATATTCTGTCAGTTCACCCGGCAACATCACCTGCCAAGCAATCAGACTGACAATTGCCAGTACAGTAAAATATGCAGGTGCCAGACGGATCACCCGTTTCTTATAAAACCGTGCAATTGAAAATTGCTGCAACTCAATATCGCGCGTCAGAATGGTCGTGATGAGATAGCCGGAAATGACAAAGAAAATATCAACACCAATATAGCCGCCAGAAAATAATGACCAGCCCAGGTGATTGAAAATAACCAATGATACTGCAATAGCTCTCAGGCCATCGATATCTGGTCGATAAGCAAAACTCATAAAAACAGGAAAAGCGGGAGATACGCTATTTTATGCTTTTCATTCTTTAGATGGCGATCTTTTACATTTTTTTTACATTCACCTGCACTTATTCCAATTCTTCTACCTTTAAATAAGGATAAGGATTGGTTGCACCTTCCCCACTGAGATAAATCCCATAATGCAAATGTGGTGGTGTATTTTTCGCATTACCGGTATTACCGACATAGGCAATGATTTCACCTGCTTCTACCCAGTCTCCTTCCTGAATATGTTCAGCATAATCCTCCAGATGTGCATAATAATGTTGGCTTAAATTCGGACCAGTAATCCAGATAACTTTACCTCCTAAATTATTGGTTCCAATCTTGCGGACGATCCCTTGGGTCGCACTGACTACCGGTGTACCTCGTTGAGCAAAAATATCGGTTCCTTCGTGTTTACGTCCCTCACTGCGCGCTCCACCCCAAGTATCCTGAATCTGGCGAGGTTTTACTCCTTGTACAGGAATTTCTACCGGTCTAATCAGCTCAGATTTTTTTAATTGCCAGTACAGATACGGGCTTTTCCAGCCCGCTGGCTCACCTGATGGCGGTGGCTGACAGGCAGTAAGTAATATACTTAAGGAAAATATTAAAAGCAGGATTTTGGGAATTTTCACAATAGCTCGCATTGCCGTTTAATAAGTGGTTCGTTTTATCTTAAGGAATACAGAAAAATTTAAAGTCAAAATCCTGTTATTTTTAGTGATGTTTTTTCCAGATTATTTGTCGGAAACAGTCTTAAAAATAACAAAACCCTCAGCTGAGGGTTTTGTTGAATCAAGTCTAAATTTTATTTACGCTTTTTCGCACGAGATGGTTTAGAGGGTTGCTGCTGTTGCTGTTGTTGCTCTTCATTTTGAGCACTGTCCTTTTTATCCTTTTGCTGAACCTGCTTGTGTTTTGCTCTTGATTTAGCCATAGCATAAACTCCTTTGGAGAACTGTCTCTATCACTGGAAGTTGCATTAATCACTCTAACCTTTATATAAAATAAGCCAATCGCTGAGCTGTATCTAAAAACGTCAATGTAAAAGCATCTTTATTAAGTTATTCAATTCCGATTAGATCTTTATTCGAGGTATTTACATCGCTTACATAGCGTTGCATGTTGATACCTGTTTTAACTCTGAGTATAAATATGTTTTTCTAAATAAAATCCTTTAAAAAATTCACGAAAGATGCGGGTACATTTCATGGCCATGATCCAGATTCAGCATTGATGTATTCATATTCTCAATAATTGCCAGTTCAGACTCAGACCAACGCAATAATAGTGTATTTGGTATAAGAGGCTATAAAATGTATGCCACTGTTTTCGCAGTCAAGGAATAACTGCATGATAAGGTAAATTGAATATTAAATCTGGGCAGAGTAAAACTTGAAGTGCGACATAAACCACCTAATTAATTTAAAGGGTTT
>ERZ1023241.200-NODE-200-length-15995-cov-37.877604_pt1 | contig 15995 bp, 19 predicted proteins | sample MGYA00380455_ERZ1023241 | MGnify/ENA primary metagenome ERZ1023241 (study PRJEB33173, sample SAMEA4830304) | metagenome | study: EMG produced TPA metagenomics assembly of the PRJEB25223 data set...
ATAAGCCAACAATTCAAATTATGAAGTCATCGGCTTAAGCAGGATTCGGGTTATAATAAATATTAATCGCTCCTGTTCCACCCGCTTGATAAATATCTATATCAGAAGCTGAAATTTGAGTAGGAATACTACTTACAATTAAAGCAGTCATAGATGCAGATAAAACCGATACTTTAAATTGCATCCATTTGTTTTTCATCGGTGTGCTAATTTTCATAACGGCTCTCCTATGAGCTTGTTGGAGCAACATATTTTTTAATAAATTGACCTAAATTGTATTCTGCAACTTGAGTTTTATAAGGCACACTTGCACCACTTAAGCACTCTGAAACCGTTTGCAAGTCAGAACTAGAATCATCGATATAACTTAAGTTTTGCATACACATGTTAATAGTTTCATCTTTGGCAGAACTAAGTGTAGGCATAACAGTCGTGGAGGTAATCACTACACGTAATGTATCCTCTAACTTTGCATTTTCAATATCAGTCCCAATTTGATAATGCGCAAATGGTTCATCCTCAGGATATCCAGCAACACGTACAGCAATTTGAGTCATTGCGGCACCACGTCCACTTACATAGTCAGCTTTAGAGTCGCTGGTTTGACAAAAACCCATCTTGGTTGAACCACCTATATGTTGAATATGTACTTTATCTTCAGGTATATCATCATCATTCATCGAAATATCAGAGTAAATTAAACTCGCATTTCCTATTTGATAGAACTTTGGTGACTTTCCTCGATAACAAATAACTAATTCTTTATTCCGATTACTTTCCATCTTTGGAAAGCCGAACAACCCCGTTCCAACCAACTGACTTTTAATAAAATCTAAATTCTCAATATAATAAAAAGAGGCATCATTATTTTGGTCCATAATATTATTCGCTTGGCTATTGGTCGCAATTCTTAACCCAAACATACCACCACGCATGGCCATAGCACCAATGATCGTTAGTAAAATAACAACCACCATAACTACAACAATTGTTGAACCTTGCTGATTGACTTTGTTCATAACTCTTCCCCCAGTCCATTGCGAAGCGCAATCGTACGTTCAACTGGAATCCAAACATATTTTGTTTTTACTGTACTTGGCTTAGTGATTACGTAAGGTTTACCCAATATATTGTGCTTTAATTTTTCTTCTGAATTACCACTAATACTATCTAAGGAACGAGATAATATTCCAATCTGTAAAGAAACTGCTTTTGATGTATTTGGAAGTGCTTTAAACTCAGTTAACGTTTTATACGAAAGATTATTTGCATTATCTTTTACACCTACACGCACTTTAAAAAGATCAACCCCTTTCATAATAATTTGCCCCTTCCCATCTAAACCTGAAAGTGCTATACCATCTTTGTATTTCCCGGCATCACAAGCCAATACAAAGTCGTTTGCGCTGCCATTATCGTCTTTACGTATAAAGTAACGTTGAACAACTATGTCATCAGCATTAATTGTATTTCCTTCGCAATCATACTCTTTAGATTGATCTGGTTTATATTGAATAACCAATACGTCACTTTTATCAGCTATGAAAGATGATTTAACCCCCTCGCCAGAAACATTTGTACTCGCAGCTCCAGTCAGATAATTGCTCGTATTTACAATTAGCCCCGACACCTGATCAGGTTTAATTTCTGTAAATGGCAAATTAAGGTTTGTAAGCTTAATATCATCTGCAACATAAGTAATGCCTATGTTCGCATTATCTTGCAGTCCTTGAATAGACTCTTGAAATGCTAAACTACGTTGCCCAGACAGCAACATCTGAAAAGCCGCCCCGACAATAATGAGGCCAAGTACCAGAGATACCATAAGCTCAACAAGTGTGAAACCTAGATGAGATTTATTCATTGAATGCCTCCACCACTACACACTTGGCATCAGACTTATATGCAAATTTAGCAGTTTCAGTGCAAGAACCAGGCTTAGCATCTGTCTCGCCCCAAGCAACATAAATACATTGACGCCCATTTGTCGTTTCTGGACATTTATAGACTCCTATATTCATACCTCTAGCGGCTGCCAACTCATGCATTTCATTCCAATCCTTACCTGCAAATGTATCTCCAGAACATGACCCTTTAAAACAATTCGTATAAGAGGTACGACTCACATACATCCGCTCAGATAAATTCCGAGCTATATTGACAGCTTCAACACGACTTAAAGATTCGGATGCCATTTCCAAGGTTCGATATTGCAAGGCAACAAATCCCATAGCAGCGATTGCAAGAATGACTAAAGAAGTAATAATTTCAATTAAGCCCACACCTTTTTGACTACTTATCATTCACTCAACCTCAAGAACAACTGTTACTAGTTGAAAGTATTCCCAATTTTTCTATTTTTAATGCTTTAGTTCGCTCTCCATCAATATCAGAAATACTCAAACATGATCCCTCAGAAGTGTCAGCCAAACCATTACTGTAAAAAGTTATTTTTTTACTCTTCATATTAAAATTAAATTTAGAACTATCTACATCAACAAAAATTGTATTAGATGCACCCGAACTTGATGCACTAAACACAACTGTCATAGGTTTATTTTGCAAACGTGCCTCTGTACGCGCCTCTGTGAGTGCCAATTTAATTTTATTTTCCTGTTCTTTTAACTGTTGGTTCTTTCTAAAATCATTCATAGAAGGAGCAGCTATACTTGCAACAATCACCAATACCGCAATAGTGACCATCAGCTCAATTAACGTAAAACCTTTATTCTTTTGCACACTCTTCCCCAACCCCAAAACTTTCCCCTATTAAAAATAATATCTATAAATTTTACAAAACCTACACAGAGCAGATAAAAGGCACAAAAAAACAGATAACTGTCATATTATAGCTATCTGTTTAATTTTTAATAAAAAATAAATTGTTAAATAGTTAACAATCTAAGCCTGTGTTACAGGAATACGTAACTCTTTTGGCAAACTAAATGTAATATTCTCTTCTCGCCCATCCAGCTCTTTAGGTGCCTGTGCACCCCAATCCTGTAAACGCTGAATCACCTGCTTAATTAAAATTTCCGGGGCGGAAGCACCTGCAGTTACCCCAATTTTAGAAATATTGGTAAACCATTCCTGCTTGAGCTCATCTGCATTATCGACCAGATAGGCTGCTTTACCCATACGTTCCGCGAGTTCGCGCAAGCGATTTGAATTCGATGAATTCGGTGATCCTACAACCAGCACGACATCACAACGTGCAGCTAAATCACGTACTGCATCCTGACGGTTTTGTGTCGCATAGCAAATATCATCTTTGCGTGGACCTTGAATATTCGGAAATTTTTTGCGAAGCGCATCAATGACTTTCGCTGTATCGTCAATCGACAAAGTCGTTTGGGTCACAAAAGCGACTTTCTCAGGATTACGAACTGTTAAAGCAGCGACGTCATCTTCATCTTCGACCAGATAAATGTCACCGCCATTATTTTTATCATATTGCCCCATAGTGCCTTCAACTTCTGGGTGACCCTCATGACCAATCAAAATCGCTTCCACCCCTTCGCGGGCGTATTTGGTTACTTCAATATGCACCTTGGTAACCAATGGACAGGTCGCATCAAAGACTTTTAAACCACGGCGTTCAGCTTCCTGCTGCACAGCTTTAGACACACCATGTGCACTAAAAATCACGATATTGTCATCCGGAACTTCATCTAGCTCATCGACAAAGATCGCACCGCGCTGACGTAAATCATCTACGACAAATTTGTTATGCACCACTTCATGACGCACATAAATGGGTGGATTAAAGCATTCTAGGGCACGGTTCACGATCGCAATGGCACGATCCACACCGGCACAGAAACCACGCGGGTTAGCTAAAACAATTTCCATAGAAATCCTCAATACTCACTCAATTTATGGCGCTACAATTGAAATAAATGTAAAACAATCGACGTACAACTATTTAGTTTAAAGCCGGTCTACTCTAAAATAGAGAAGATATTTTATCATATCAGGAAAAATATCATGTCGGGTCTCTTGTTTGTCGTTTCTGCAGCGTCTGGAACGGGCAAAACATCCCTCGTTAAAGCATTACTTGAACGCGTCAACAATCTTCATGTTTCTGTTTCTCATACGACACGCGGTCAACGACCTGGCGAACTCGATGGCGTACATTATCATTTCTCGACTAAAGAAGATTTTTTGAATCTGGTCGAGGAAGGTGGTTTTATTGAATATGCCGAAGTCTTTGGTAATTATTACGGCACAGCACAAGCGACTGTAAAAGAACAACTTGCTAAAGGTCATGATGTACTACTTGAAATTGACTGGCAAGGTGCACAACAAGTTCGTCGACTTTTTCCTGAATCTAAACAGATTTTCATTCTTCCGCCAAGTCAGTTCGATTTGCGTCAGCGTCTTTCCAACCGTGGTACAGACTCTGTTGAAGTGATTGAACACCGTCTTAGCTGTGCAGTCGAAGACATGCAGCAGTACGTCAACTTTGATTATGTCATTATCAATGATGACTTTAATAAGGCATTGCATGATCTTGAATCTGTGATTATTGCTAATCGACTGGTGCTTTCCCAGCAAGCGACCCGCCATGAAAAACTGATCCAGGCTCTAATTACTCCAAGCGAACAGTGATTAAAACTTGAGTCTCCAGACAAAGCATTTTATACTGTGCAGTCTGTTGAAATTTACTATTCAAAACGAGAATTCTTATGGCACGCGTAACCGTTGAAGATTGTTTAGACCATGTAGACAACCGCTTTGAGCTTGTACTAGTGGCAAGCAAACGCGCGCGTCAATTGGCACGTCAAGGCATTGAACCAACTGTGGAATGGGACAATGACAAACCGACTGTAGTTGCTTTACGTGAAATCGCTGCAGGTCATGTATCAAAAGATATTTTGAAACAACGTGATCAAGATTATCAAACTTCAAGTTTAGACCTTGCTCTTTCTGCAAATAATCTAAATTTAGATGGTTTTTCTTTCCAATAAGAATAAACCATTCCAAAAAGCCTAGTTTTAAACTAGGCTTTTTTTGTTCTGTGACTTTTATATTTTGCGCAGAACGGTTATAACATAAGGGTTAGCTCTAAAGTCAGTATAAATTTTTCACTTGTTGATATGAAAAAACTGACCCACTTTATGTTATACATTTCATACGAGCTTTCTCTGTTTTATTTGTTAAAAAATCCAGTTTTAAAGGTGTTTTATGCCAGGCCCACAGGTCAGTGAAGCTAAGCAACAGTTAAAAATTATTATCGACGCGTACTTAAGTGAAAGCGATGTCGAACGTGTGCTTGCGGCCTGTGATTATGCCGATATTGCCCATGATGGCATTACCCGTAAAAGTGGTGAACCCTATATTCTGCACCCTATCGCGGTGAGCTGTATCCTGGCCCATATGCGTCTGGATACTGAAACTTTAATGGCAGCGCTGCTGCATGATGTCATTGAAGATACCGATTTCAATAAAGATGACATTACTGAAAAGTTTGGTAGCACAGTTGCGGAGCTGGTTGATGGGGTCACCAAGCTCAGCCATTCTAGTGATAAGGAATATAATAAAGCGGCCTCTTTCCGAAAAATCCTGCAAGCCACCTTACAGGATCCACGTGTCATTATTGTGAAACTGGCAGATCGCTATCACAACATGACTACGCTAGAAGCGCTACGCCCGGATAAACGTGCCCGTATTGCCCGCGAAACCTTTGAAATTTTCGTTCCAATGGCACGCTTGGTCGGCATGAACGAAATGGCTGATAATCTGGAACATCTGTGTTATCAGAATCTGGATCTGGATATGTACAATGATGTCCAGGCAGCCCTTCTAGAAACCAAGCCTAAACGCTGTGAATATCAGGCCAAGTGGGAACAGAAACTTAACGAACTATTACAGCAATATGCGATTGAAGGCCGGGTTAAAAAGAAAAACAATAATATCGAGCTATTACGCCACTTTGTAAAAAATGATATTGATCTGCAGGAACTTACGCATAGCCACGCATTTGAAATTATCTTACAGAGCATTGCCGACTGTGACCGTCTCGCAGATATCCTGACTGAAAGTTTTACGGTTCAAAATTATCAGGACAATATTCGCCGTCCCCTTCCAGGCGGCAACCAGTCATTAACCATGCGCTTAAAAGGTGAAAAGACCACCCTATCGCTAACTATTCAAACTGAACTGATGCGTAAAGCTGCACGCTTTGGCGTCGTACTTGGTGAAAATGCCCCTCAAGCCTGTCGCTCTGCCATTCAAGCATCCATGCAAAATCTGAACGTATTGGTTGATGGTGAATGCGCCAAAACTACGTTCAGCGAATTACTGGATTATTTGCATCAGGAAAAAATTTGGGTTTATACCCCTCACGGTCATCTGCATGAATTACCGCAAGGTGCGACTGCAGTTGATTTTGCCTATGCTGCCAGCCTGTTCCTGGGTAACCACGCTATTGGCGCTAAAATTAATGGTGAAACCAAACCGCTTTCTACGCCATTATTGAGTGGTCAGGTCGTTGAAGTTATCACTGATGTTCTTGCAACCCCAAACCCGGACTGGCTCAGTTTTATTAACACCCAAAAAGCCCGTCGCGCGATTCAGAATATCCTGCGCGATCAAGACATTGATGAACAGCGCCTTGTGGGTCAACAGGCCCTCAACCGTGCCTTAAAACTTTTCCAGTGTTCTATTCTCGATCTGACCGAAGCTGACTGGAAAAATGTACTGGAATGGCGTCATGTTCCCACTAAAGAGCAACTATTTGAACAGATTGCTGTAGGTGACTTATTACCACAACTGGTTGCTAACCATTTATTTGCACATGACCAGCATCAAAATGCGAATAGTTCAGGTCGTCTTATTCAGGGTACAGAAGGTGTAGATGTTAAATACGCACATTGCTGCAACCCGGTACTTGGTGATCCAATTCAAGGTCATCTGACTCGTCGTGGCCTGATTGTACATCGTGCCCGTTGCCATAATTTATTGCAGGAACAACATATGCATCCTGAAAATATTATGCCTCTACAATGGACGACTGAAGATCTGGATGATGTCAGCTTTACTGCCTATCTCTGTATTGATCAGGCCATGGACGATGAACAGATTTCCGATCTGATTTATCAATGTCGTAAAGGCCATACAGGTGTAGAGATGGTGCGTAATTATGATGGCAAAACTTATGTAAATATTGTGGTGCATAACCGTAAACAGATTGCCAAGATTATTCGTGATTTACGCATGCATTTTGGTTTTCCACGTATTACCCGCTTAGAACAACCGCTCAATATTGCTGAAACCTCTAAAGCCAGTTAATCATTTAAAACGATAATGCTTTTGTCAGTTGAATTGATCTAATATGATGTATGTTGATGTTGACATCCTCCAGCTAAAGCAAGCGGATTCCTACTGCTAGACGCTCATGCCCAAGCGCAAGTATGTTCTTAGCGGAATTTAAATCACGATGATTTATACTTCCACACTCACATTCCCATACTCTTATTCGCAAATCTGTTCTACCTTTGGGACTGCTAGAGGTGATTTCACCGCAGCACGAACAGATTTGGGTTGTGAATTTCTCACTGACTTCCTCAAACAATACCCCTGCGTTCTCGCATTTATACTTGAGCATTGTTTTCAGTGCTGAAAATCCTGTGTCCAAAACAGATTTCGCCATCTTGGTTTTTACAAGTTTGCTCGCACTTAAGTCACCTACAACAATCAGTGCATTTTCTTTCACAAGCAGAGTGCTTGCTTTATGCAAATGGTCTTTACGACAATTGGCAATTTTAGCGTGTAATGCACGTACACGTTTTTTATTTCTTGCTCTTTGAGCAATCCCTAATTTCTGCTCGTAATTACGGTAAAACTTAGGATTTGAAATTACAGTACCATCTGAGCAGGTGGCAACGTCTTTTAGACCAAGATCAATACCAATCGCTTTAGTTGCCGTTGGTTTGTCTTGTTTAGGTGAGTCCACAACAAGACACACATACCAGCGCCCACGACTATCCTCAACGAATGAGCCTGTTCTCACGCTGTATTTACTTATGCCGTAGCTATCCCATAGCTTAAATTTCTGCTTGCCGTATTGCACATATCCATCAGCATATTTAATCGCTACTTTTTTAAATGGTATCCAACCAAGCGAACGTCTTGCTGACTTCTTGTTACTCACACGCCATTTCAGCTTTGCTTTCTTGTGTTGTCTTCTTTTATCAACATATTCTTCTGTTATCCCTTGCACTGTTTGACTATGCAAACCACACAATTTTGAAGTTCCTTTTGTGTATTGAGTCATATCAAATGCTGAGAAAAAGTCACCTGTTCTTTTCAGGTGTTTGAAACTCAAATCATTCACATAATTCCAAACAAAGTTCACCTCAGATGCTAATTGGTCTAGCACCTTGCAATGTTTGTCTTTTATGCGTAATTTAAGTGTTTTCATGAGCTTATTTTAGATCATGTTAAATTAAAGGTGTTGATTTTAAAAAATTCAACGACATTTTATGTCGTATCGCTTATATCTCTGCCCTGAAGGACAGAGTTTTACGCTCCATTTGATAAAAGGAGAAATTAATGTTCCGCCAAGTAATCCATACTGAAAATGCCCCTGCTGCCATTGGCACCTATTCGCAAGCCATTCTTGTGGGCGATACCCTGTATCTATCTGGTCAAATAGGTTTAGATCCATACAGCATGGAACTGGTTAAAGGCATCGAAGCTCAGATTCGTCGTGTGTTTGATAACCTGAAAGCGGTTTGTGAAGCAGCAGGTGGCTCATTGGCTGATATTGCGAAATTAAATATCTTCTTAACTGACCTTTCTCATTTTCAGCTGGTCAACCAGATTATGGGTGAATACTTTGCTCAACCTTATCCAGCGCGTGCTGCTTTAGGTGTTGCAAGTTTACCTAAAGGTGCTTTAGTTGAGATGGATGGCATCGTCGTTATAAATCAATAAGTTATAAAAATCACCAAATCTCCAGCCTGCAATATTTAATTCTAAATTATAAATCGCTCTTGCGCAGAAATCCGAGTAGCACTCGGATTTCCGCTCAGGTGGTATTTTTTTATCTGAATCATCAATCATTATCAAAAGCATTTTCAAATGATTTTTATTGACAAACGATAACAATTATCAATAATATCTCTTATCTTATTTATTCACTGTGGTTGTATCCTATGTACGTTTGTCTATGCCGTGGCATTACAGATCAAGACATTAAAGATGCTATTGCAAATGGCGCCGAAAATTACCGTGATGTACGTGAAATGCTTGATCTAGGCACGTGTTGTGGTCGTTGTGCTCCTGAAGCCCGTATGATCATCAGTGATGAAATTTCCCAGATAGCTGCACGGCTAGCGGTTGCTGCCTAAAGCGGATAACGATAATTATAAAATCAATGGTCTCGTATCATTACTCCTCCCCCGCCTCTGACGGGTTTTTATTGCTTTATATTTCACCTGAAGCTTTTTGATTGCGATTTTCATTTGCAGTTCAATAAATTACTCGCCATTGCTCGCTCGATTGATTTAAGATAAGTTAATCAAAAACCCATAGCGATAAATGGGTTAACAGGCTATATGGAGTGATACGATGAAAGGCAATCGTGATGTAATTAATCAGCTGAACCAGGTGTTGTATCACCACCTTACAGCGATTAACCAGTATTTCCTGCATTCACGCATGTTTAATGACTGGGGCATTGAAAAACTGGGCTCGGCAGAATATAAAGAATCCATCCGCCAGATGAAGCACGCCGATAAAATCATTGAACGTATTTTATTTCTGGAAGGCTTACCAAACCTACAACATCTTGGCAAATTGTATATTGGTCAGCATACTCAAGAAGTACTGCAGTGTGATGTCCGCAAAGTTAAAGAAAATATTGAAGTCATTCAGCAGGCTGTGGCTTTGGCAGAAACACAGATGGATTATGTGACCCGTGACCTATTACGTGAAATTCTGGAAAAGGAAGAGGAATATCTGGATTGGACTACGACTCAGCTAGATCTTATCGAAAGTATTGGTATCGAAAACTATATTCAAAGCCAGATTTAAACTTAAAATCAATCAATAGAAAAGCCAGCAAATGCTGGCTTTTCTATATGGAATTTATCTGGGCATATCCTGAACTAACTCTTCATAACTGAGTTCGGTTTTTTGAATGACTTTTAAACGTTGCAGCTGATGGTTGGCTTCCTCTTCATAACCATTAAAAGCTAGCAGTTTGGCATATTTAATCAGGTTATATTTAGTTGGATAGCTTAATACCATCTGCTCACCCTCTTGAATCTGTTCAGAGGATACTTTGCTATACGGATTAAGACGAATCCAGTCAATACGATGATTAAACTCTGTTAATAAATAGATTGGCTGTTGATTGGTGATTTTCTCAGGTTGTTGCTCATAACGAATACTTTGACCAAGTTTTGGCACAGCGACATCATAATCCCGATAGATCACGATCAATAACAGTAGTCCAAACCCAAAAATGATTTTCATTGCTATAGCGGGTAAGGTCACGGTTTTGATATTCGGATTTTGGGCTAGAACAGTACCTAAAATAAAACCTACTGGTAAAAGGAAATAGGCATAGTGCTGTGGAAACTCAAACATGGCATGTGTAGTAAATGCCCCGATCATCAAGATTCCAATCACAGATTCTGATGTGTTAACCCATCTTTGCAACTGATAACCCAAATAACCGAAATAGGCCAGAAATGGCAGACCGATGATCAGTCCATTCCAGAGTAAAAAATCCAGAATAAAATTATGTGCACTTCGAATCCAGACCGGACCTTGCACGGTATCACTGATCGAGACAAAGGCAACACTGGTCTGATACCAGCCGTAGCCAAACCAAGGTCGTGCCTGAATTGCCGTTAGCATTTGCTGCCAGATTGCCAGACGGGACATATCCCCTGTAGCACGCGCTACTACATCGCGGCTTTGTACCACCTGGGCATCCATAACCTGTGTTGCCAGTTGACTTAGCAATGGGAAAGCGACAATGCAGGAAATAAATAAAAGAAACCAAGCAATGCTGTAATACCATTTCAGCCGGATCACACCTTTATATTGATAGAAAGCTAAATAAAGGATAATCGCAATCGCAGCTACCCAGGCAGTACGTGACTGGCTTAAAGCAACTCCAATGACAATAATTGCAGCACATACAAATAACCATTTAGTCTGGATTTTTTTCTTTTCATAAAGGTATAAACAGCTCATCAATGCCATGACCAAAAAAGTCGCCATATTATTCGGTTGGGCAAAGTTGGCATAAGGACGCTGGTTGCCGCTAATATTCACCATGCCCGGCAAAGTTGCATCCAGATTGGTCCATTGGCAAAGTGCAATAATTCCTGTGACAGTGCCTGAAGCCAGAAATACATAACTCAAGTTGCTAAAGGTTTCTTCCCGGCTATAGTTTCCGGTTGAAAGGTGATAACCCAGTACACTTGCCAGCCAAAAGCTAAACACGAAAATAAAGCCCATTATGGTGATGCTAAAAAAAAATACCTGCCCTGCAAGAAAATGTAGAAGTGGTACACAGGACAGTAGTAACAAAGGTAAACTCACTACTGGAATTCTTAATTTTTCTTTTAAGCAAATCGCAGCTAACGCAAATAGCGCAAAGAAGGCATAGAGTTCACCAGTATATGTTACCCACGGGCGGTAATGAATGGGCATGAGCCAGGCAAGAGAGATGAGGATTGCTGCAATGAAGGCAAGCGTGAATTTCATGGAAATATCAAGCAGTGGAAGTCTGACACATGATAAACAAAAAACAGATAGTTTTGTAATTTGATCTTATTTCCGAAAATCTTTAGCTCCTCAATTACGATGAAAAATATAAGCATCTAATGCAGAAAACTGACATTTTTTGTCAATTAGTTACATAAATTTACTTTATGATTGTTTACAATTTTGAATCAATTAAACAATGTATTGATTTCACGTAGAATAATTCGATAATATGCTTTGGCACACTTTGTGCAATCTATAAATTAGCTTACAAAGCTTATAATTAAATTAACAACATTTGTGGAGAATGTTATGAACGTACAGAAAGGCTTTACCTTGATCGAACTGATGATTGTGGTCGCTATTATTGGTATTCTTGCAGCAATCGCAATTCCTGCTTATTCTAACTATACAACGAAAGCAGCTGAAACAGCTTGTATGTCAGAAACTAAAGCATATGCAAATCAATTACACCTATATGAAATGGATCCCAACAGTACAGCAGACAAACCATCTCCTAAAGCTTCAGCATGTACTACGATTACAGATGCTGCTGCTGAGGGTGTAACAACAGTAACAGGTACTCCTAAAGATCCAGGCAAAAAAACTATTACATGCAATTTATCAGATGGTGCTAACTGTACATTTGGTGCTGCAAAAGCATAAGGTTGTTAGATGAAAAAAACGCATCTTCATAGATGCGTTTTTTGTTTTAATTCAAAATTTTCCAACAACAGCGAGTTCGCCTTTTCCAGCAGTATTTCATAGTCTTCCTTTAACTCCTCATAATCACTTTTTACAGCTTTGGTTTTATTTTTTTTCTTGTTCAATCTGTTGCTTAGACGAGACTACATTTTTCCAAATTTGCTTTGGAGCTTACTTAATTGCTTCAAGAAGTGCAAAACCATAGCTATTTTTGATAAAACTTTATTTATTGACAATTTTATTATAAAAAATGTCAATAAAAATCACCCAAGTATAATCGGTTGATTACTAATCTCATTGTCTAAATCTTGAATCTGCCGATCATAGTAGGCGTCTAAAACTTTTCCAATTTCAAAAATACCCTCTACCAAACCTTCTTTATATTTTTTCTCTGAAAGTTGTTGAAGAATATTTTGGCAAATTCCATCCCAAATTTCTTGCGTTGTGGCATTTCGAATACCACGGTCAATCACAATTTCAACTTTTCGCTCGCATAAGTTTAAGTACAAGAGCACACCACTGTTATATTCAGTATCCCAAACCCCAATTTCAGCAAATAACTGTCGGGCACGACAAAGTGTATCCTGATAATAAGCAGATCGTGAAGGCAGACAGCCTTCGATCACCACCTGAATCTCCCCCACATGTCCATGCTCAGCTTCTTCCACCGCCACTGCAATCGCATGCTGATCCTGCTTGGAGAAAAACCGCTTGGTTGCAGGCATATAAAAGAAGTGCTTAAGCCAGCGCTTAAAACTTAGTTGAGCATGTTCTTCCAGCTTAGGCTGCGTGACAATATCTATTGTATCTGTAGTTGTTACCATGAGCCTGATGCTCCTCCCCCACCAAAACCACCGCCGCCTCCACCGAAGCCGCCGCCTCCAAAACCACCACGTCCACTACCACCGCCACGACCTCCACCTGCCATAAAGGTATGCAGGATTAACTGAGCAAGTGAGGTCACGAGCAAAAAGAAAACTCCAGCACCTATTAATAGGCTAGCGACCAATCCCATGCCATTGACCAATCCAGCTGCAGTTCCAGCCACTGCAGCAGTGGCGGCACTCAGCTTCCTGCCAAAGATCATGGAACCAATAACACCAGCGACGATAATAAAAATAACCGAACCAAAAGTCGCTTGAGATGCTTGCTGCGCTTTATAAGCCTGCTCCTGACGCTCTTTAAGCTCAGCCGCTGCTTGAGCTGCAATTTCTGGATCCAGATTTAGAATACGCTCAATTTCTGCCAGCCCCGCATCTATCCCTTGCGCATACTGACCCTGCTTAAACAAAGGTGTAATTTTGTTATTAATAATCCGTCCAGCCACAATATCCGGCAGAACGCCTTCTAACCCATATCCAGTTAAAATCTGGATACGATGGTCATTTACCGCAATGGTCATTAACAGGCCATTATCATGTTCTTTTGATCCTAGTTGCCAGCGATCTGCCACACGCATGGAATAGTCAAAAATATCTTCCTGGCCCGTGGTAGGGACAATTACTACGCCAATCTGAGCCTTACCCGCCTGATAAAGATTGATAATTCTTTGACTAAGTTGCTGTTTTTCTGCCGCTGTCAATAAATTTGCCTGATCAATGACTGGCTCATTCATGCTGGGCAAGTCGCGCTGAAGCTGACCTTCTGCCATATCATTGGCAATTTGTGGCTGCGGAGCTGTAGCGGCTGATTCTACATTTTGATCCGCAGTATTCTTTTTAGGCTGCAAAATTTCACGTGCAACAATGACTTCTTCTGTATCAGTTGCCGTTGCTGTTTCACTCCAGGCAGGATTCATCAGGCTCATAATGAGGCTGAGAAATAGACCTATATAAAGTTTTACAGCGCTTATATGCATCATTGCAGCCACCTTATTAGTGATTACCCAAGATCAAGCTTAGTCAAATGAAACCTTAGGTGCCTGTTGCGCGCTTTGCTCTGCACTAAAGTTTGGCTTGGTATCCATCCCAATGACTTTGGCCGTCATCACCTGCGGGAACTGACGTGCATAAGAGTTAAAATCTTGTACAGTCGTAATATAACGGTTACGCGCTACCGCAATACGGTTTTCAGTACCCTCAAGTTGTACCTGTAAATCGCGGAACTGCTCATTGGCTTTTAGATCAGGATAATTTTCAGTTACTGCCAGTAGACGTGACAAGGCACTGGTCATTTGTGCCTGTGCTTCCTGATAGCGCTGGAACAGTTCAGGGTCTTCCAGCACTTCACGATCAACTTTCAAACCTGCAACATTGGCACGTGCCTGAGTCACTTCAGTCAATACCTGCTCTTCATGTGCGGCATAGCCTTTGACGACATTGACCAGATTCGGCACCAAGTCAGCACGACGCTGATACTGGTTTTGTACTTCAGACCATGCCGCAGTCACCGCCTCATCCTTAACTTGTAAGGTGTTATAGCCACAACCTGTAAGCGTCAGGGTACTGGCTAACATCAGAGCAATGAAAGATTTTTTTAATACAGGGATCATCTTTTATCCTCAATTCTTTATTGATATTTATTTAATTAATTTGATTTTAAACATATTTTTCCTAGTTTTTGTTAATTTTTATAATTTTTTACTTTTATCGTTTTTATTCCTTCTGTTCTGCTTCAGAGCTACGAATTAATATTGGATATATTGATAAGTTTAAATCCATATTTATTCTAACTACTTAGAACTAAGCTGAATAAATTAGGGTGTGTTGACACTTTTAGCTTAAAAAAATAGCGAAGTAGTAAAATCAAATCACCAAACCCAATTTTACTATTCGCTATGCCTCGTACCATGCTGACAGATCAACACTGGCAAAAGTTGAAAGTTATTCTGCGTAATTTATCCATTCACCACAACTCAAATTTACGCAATTTTATTGAAGCTATTCTCTATAGAATTAGAACAGGTTGTCCGTGGCGAGATATTCCTTCTTGTTTTGGTCATTCAAACTCTATTTTCAAACGTTTTAATCGTTGGTCAAGCAGCGGTAAGTTACTTAGATTATTCAAATTACTAGCCTCATGCCCCGATATGGAGTGGATTTTTATTGATGGCTCTCATGTACGTGCTCATCAACATTCTGCCGGCATAGCGAATCAATCTATTTCTAAAAGTGCAGGAGGAAACTCCTCAAAAATACATTTGATTGTTGATGCACATGGCAATCCTATTGATTTCATGATTACCGATGGAACCACACATGATGTTAAAGTTGCGCCTGATTTAATATCAACATTAGATTTAAAAGAGACAAAAGTGGTATGTGCAGATAAAGGCTATGATTCAGAACCACTGCGTGAACAGATCAGGAAAACAGGGACTAAAGCGAATATACCAAAGAAAACGAATAGCCAATCGAACAATGACCATATGGACTGGTATTTATATAAAATCAGGCATTTAGTTGAAAATATGTTTTGTAGATTAAAGCAATTTAGAGGAATAGCTACTCGATATGACAAGCTCAAAAGAAATTATCAAAGTTCTGTTGCCTTAGCCTGTATATTTTTATGGCTACCGTTATAGGGTTAATTATGAACAGTAAGTGTCAACAGACCCTAGT
>ERZ1023241.205-NODE-205-length-15389-cov-23.682079_pt1 | contig 15389 bp, 12 predicted proteins | sample MGYA00380455_ERZ1023241 | MGnify/ENA primary metagenome ERZ1023241 (study PRJEB33173, sample SAMEA4830304) | metagenome | study: EMG produced TPA metagenomics assembly of the PRJEB25223 data set...
TTTAGCTTAGCGAAAGCATTTTCTACTAGATGCCTGGCTTTATACAAGTCCCAGTCCATATGGTCGTTAGAAGACTGAGTGTTTCGTTTTCGAGGGATGTTATTATGCGTCCCTGCTTGTTCAATATGGGCTCGTAGTGCATCAGAATCATAGCCTTTATCGGCACATAAAACCTCTGTATCGCTCAAATTAACCTTATCTATTAAATCAGGTGCGACTTTGACATCGTGGGTTGTGCCATCTGATAAAAGAAAGATAATCGGATTGCCATGAGCATCAACTGCTAAGTGAATCTTGGTCGCGCGGCCTGCCACACTTTTGCTAATGGATTGTAGGTTCTCGTTGCCTCCATTGCTGTGCTGATGCGCTTTAATATGAGTGCCATCGATAAAGACCCACTCAAGGTCTGCGTCTTTGATCAGTAACGTAAATAATGCAATCAGCTTATTACTGCGAAACCAGCGCTGGTAAGCTTTATAGATGGTATTAGGCTTGCCAAAATACTCGGGTAAGTCGCGCCAAGGACAGCCAACACGCATGCGATAAAGCACGCCTTCAACCGTTTGTCTAAGATTTCCTTTGTCATAGATATTAAGTTCTAGTAATATAGGTTTCAGTCTTGTCCAGTGTTCATCTTTGAGCATGGTGCGAGGCATAGCGAACGATATCTTTTTTGTGTGAGAACTTAAAGATTAACCGTTCGCTATTTTTTTTGCCATTAATTTATACCCAATGTTCAACACGCCCTAGTAATAAAGTGGTGAATCTTTTTTTCTTCGTTCAACTGTGATTCCAGAAATTTAACACGATTTTCTAACTTTTGATTTTCTTCCCTGACAACCTGTATTTCTCTATCCTTATATTTTTCTTGTGAATTCAGTTGATGAAACTCATCTAAAACTGTAGCTTGCCATTGATCACCAGACTTATTGTTTCGATAATCTTGATAAACAGATGCTCCTGCAATTAGAGTTGAAATAACTAATGAACCAACTGCAAACCATAATTGTATCTTCGTAGTATGTTTTGCTTCTTTATCTCTCTGATCTAGTCTTTCCAACATTGTAGCTGCAGCCTCCGCAAGCTCCTGAAGCGTTTTTGCCGACTGTGCTGTCATTTGTCCTGTCAGATGAGCCATTTCTCGATCTTGAGTACGTTCCTTAGCTAATATTTTAGTATGTTCAGCGAATCGATTATCTATACCTAGAGGTTTTAGACTAAACTCTGGAGGCTGCTGAATAGCTGCTTTGTTTAGTTGGTCAAACTGTTGCCATGATTGTCTTAACTCAGAACTACTTTTACGAACTCGATCAAAAATCCCTTCAGTTGATGAAAGTACTTTTTCATGAATTAGCTTAGCTTGTTTTTTAGTTTTATCCACCTCAGCCTTAAGCAATCTATCCAAAAACTCACTATTGCTCTCATTTTTATTACGAACAACCACAAGTTTATTATCTTCACTTTCTTCTAATTGCTTAAATTGACCTGATAAAGTATAAACTTCAGAAATTAGCTCTATTTCATCGTCAGATAATTGTGCCATCTGATTAAGGCTTAACTTTGATTCCTTTCTATCAGGAGATAGGCTAGAAATTGTGGGGAGAAATTTACGAATTCGCTCTATAGCGGAGGCTTCTAGGCTACTTGTATACTTTTCAATAGCACCAATTGTTAAAGGGTATAAAAAAATTCTACCAATATTCGTATCAATATTAGCTACTGGTTTTAAAGTTATTTCCAGAATTTTATTAAGATCTAATCTAGCTTTAGGTTTTTCTGACGATGTAGCTTTTTTTTCAGACATGCTTTTTGCGTACTCCAATATACTAATAAAGTAATCTGTATAAAATGTTTAAAAAAGATCCCTTAAAGGGAGCTTTTTTACTTCGATAAGAATAATTTCAAATGAATCCTACTAGTTAATGATATATAAATTATAAAAACAGACTATTGCTTCAACGTCTTCAATCACAAAATAGAGGTTACGACCACTTATTTTGAAAATCTGCACCTGATGAGTTTGGTGTTACTTCAGGCTTGTGAATATTAATAGTTAAAGGAATTGGAAAATCATTTCCAATAAGAACTGCTTCTCCAGGTTGCAAACTTGGTAAAAAATCTGATGCTGCTTTATCAATTTCACCGCAAGCACGTTCAATAATTTCTCTATCGCGATCATTTGTAAGTCTATGAACAATCAAAGTTCCGAGCTGACTTAAAACTCCCTCTGTTATATCTCTTGGTCTTTGTGTTGCTAGGCAAATATTTAAACCAAATTTACGCCCTTCTTTGGCAATCAATTCAAATGAATCTAATTGGGCGATAGTATCTTCATTACCAATAGCCTTTCCAAGGAAGTTATGCGCTTCATCAAGAAAAACAACTAATGGTTTATTTGAGAACTTTCTAGCTCGTGCCTTATTCAATAAATGCCGTCCAATTACATTTGCTACTATTTCTCTTGCCTTAAATTCAAAACCTACATCACTAAGGTCAATTCTTAATATTTTTTTATCAGATTCATAAAAATCATCAATTTTTTGTACAAGTGTTGGTAAATCTTCCGGCTGAAAAACAAATTTAAAAGTATTTGAGGTTGTTATTCCATGAATTCTTGATATTAATGCAAGACAATAACTAAAACTTTGCTGATCTTCTCCCCATATACCATCCGTTTTCGGTGGCCATATGCATTCCTCACGGATTTGTTTACTCAGCTTTAAAGGATTAAATGGTGTTGATGGATGCTCTAGGAGTTTTGTACCACCTATGGACTTAATACAATCTTTCCAGGATTGCTCAGTTCTTCTAATTTTCCAGAAAATACCGTGTTCAATTTTATCTAAATGTAAGTTTTTCACCTTTAAAATATGAACAAGCCTTAGACTTCTTATAGCATCTCTAAATTTTGGTCCTTGTACTTTTCCAGACGGTTCAAATAGAGCAATAAAGTCCGTTTCCTGGAAACATTCTGCTGGCAAACAAACTGCTGAAGAACCAACTGCTGGATTAATAGGATTAGCTAGATGAATATTTTCAATATCTTCTCCTAGGAAATCTTTATATTCACCTGTTGGATCAAGAATAATAATTTTCGAGCTAAATTTTCTGCATTCCTCTAAAATTTTTGCTGTCGTATAACTTTTACCCCCCCCAGTAGAACCTAAAATTCCCAAATGTCGTCCAAATAGCTTTTCTGGTGTTACAGTAATATCACACCCTTGATCTACATCAATAAAACCTATGTTTAACTCAACTTTGGGTATTCCTTTATTCATGCGTTTAGGTAGTTGAGCGATAAGTTCATGTGGAGCTGAATAAATTAAATCATTAATATTTGGATAGTATTCAACGCCAGCAGTTACATGTAGATTATCCATCTGGATAGTGCCAAGAAGTTGGATTCTACCTGCAATATCTAAGTTAGATTGATCTAGATCATCTTTTTTAATTTCTACAATACGACCAAGAATTAAATTTACCTGACTTTCAATTAATATGAACTCACCAACTTCACCCTTTCCATAACGTTTGCCGTGAAAGTAAGTTGCTTGATGATGTAAATTGATATATCCAAAGTTGACAGAACTAGCAGTAACAGCATTTACTTTTCCAAAAAGTAGTTCAGGTTTGATTACACCGTTATGCATGTGTATCTCCAAATAACTTCTTCATATTTTCATGAAGATTTTCTGCAGGAGACAATGCTGTTAGGTCAGGAATAAGACTAGAAAATTGCTGGAAATCACAGTTAATAAAAACAATCTCATCATTCTTTCTGTTATCTGCAATTTTTTTAAATATCTTCCAATACTTAGAGGTTTTAGGAGGAACTTCTACGAAGTCATTTTCAATACTAGGAGAAACAATGATTACTTTTAAATGTGGATTTGACAGAATTGCTGATAAAATTGGCTCAGATAGATGATCATCATTAAATCCAAAGCCAGCAATAATTAAACATGTATTTGGTTCTCTTAAACTTTGTGAAAAGCGGGCGATTAATTCAAGATGCGGTTGTATGTATGATTGCTGATACTTCCCTTTTGCAGGAAAAATCATGCAGCTATCTTCAGCATTTACATTTTCTGCCTGCTTAATAGTATAAGAACTAGTTTTATCACGACTCCAATTTGTCGAGCCATGAAGTTTATAAAGTTGATACACTCCTTCTAAATAATGAATATTTGTTGATGAAGTAGTTGTATTTCTACGGACAATATCCATATCAAAAAATTTAGCATCATAAATACGAGGCATTGAAAAGGAAAAACCATCTATTACGGTAATACCTAATAATCCAGCAGCATCTTCAAAACATGTATCATAATTAGTAGTAAAAATCTTAACTCTAGGATCTTTTGACTTTCTTCTAGCCAGTTTTCTAATAAATTCTTTATGACCAACTAGTTGTGCGTCTTTATCAGTGAGAAAACGACATTTATCTAAAATTAATTCCTTACATTTTTTTATGAATAGTTCAGTTTTTTCTATGGTTTCTCCCACTTGAGAATAAGCTTCACAATGAGATAGACATAGCTCTATATTTTTATTGTTATCATCTTTATGATCATATTTACATTCACTAAAACAATCTTCAGAAATTAATTTCATATCACCACTCGTACATGATATCCATAAATCCCACATTTTTGGGCCTTTCACAATATCACCTAACGAGGTTCCACTACCTGCCAATACCATGATATTTGGCATCTGTAGTGCAGATTTTAATTTGACTTTTATATTAGTTTCAAAATTTTCATTGTCGGTTCCCTCCTCATTCTTTTCTTCAATCCAAATGCATTCAGATGAATCATAGTATTTCTTAATTATCGGAGTCATATATCACCTTCATACATTTTAATTTTAATCTTTAAGCCACTGCACTTTCATTAAACGCTTCAACAACCCCAAATATGTTGTCAGCATCTCCATCACCAAACACACCATCAATTCCTTCATAGTGAATTTGATTAAATGGCGGTTCATAAAGTTGTGATGCTTCTAGAGTTCCCCGAATGGTTAAATGATCAATCACCATTTCTATGAATCGAATTTGCTTCTCGTTATAAGCAGAACCTTGTAGATAATTAGAGAACGCCTGTTGAACGGCTTGTCGATCCAAACCCACGAGAGAACGAATGAAAAATGGTAATGACTTATCTGTACCAAAGCATTCCTCAAACTTTTCTTTACTTTCAACTTCCTGAGCTTCAAAAACAAATCGTTCAAGCTCACTTAGATCTGTTGGCGTTAATGCTAAACCACGCTTTAATTTGGCGATAGTGATGTGATTTTCATTTGATTTAATGAAGCTCTCAACTCGTTTACGATACTGTGCAATATTTACACCTGTACCGCCTCCAGGAATATTTATTTCTTCTGCTTCACCAAGTTCATCATCTAACATCGAGTACACGATTGTTGAGGTCGATTTCTCAATCAGCTTAATCAAGCCTCGGATACGTTTACGCATCGACTCAAGCATTGGTACAGTAATGCCTTCCCAATAGGCTTCAGTTTGTAGCTCTTGAATTAAGTTAATCTGTGCTGCCACTACAGGAATGTTTTCTTTAGTTTCCAATTTAGAAGCAATTTCGATGACCTTCTTAGCATAAGCTGTAACAGCCTTATCATTCTTATTTAATACAGCTAGTTCGATGTTATAGCAAAGCATGTCAAACAGCTTAGCTTCTAGTGTCTCTGACTCAAGTTCATTAGGCAGTTTAGAAATATGCTCTCGCAATGTTCCAATAGCGAGGTCATCTAGATTGTCCCAAGCTGCATCATTTTGAAAATACTCAACATGCTCTAATTCAGACCTTACGATGAAGTTGTCCTTATTCATCGACTTCACTTCTGTCTGTAAACTTTGACGCATATCTTGCTGTACGGCTTTTAAGTCCTCTTTTTGATAGTCCTTAGCATTCAGCAAACTTAGGATATTTAATCGAGCCTTAAACAAGCGTTGACCCAATGGTTCTGTAGTAGATACAGGGGCACCATCTGGGTTCTCATTGAAGTATTCAAAGTTAGAACAATAATCGAAAATATAGAATTCTGTTTTGTCATGCTCTGGAGCAAATAAGTCCTTACACAAGCGAGTACCACGCCCGATCATCTGCATAAACTTTACTTTTGAGCGTACAGCTTTAAAGAACACGAGGTTAACTACTTCTGGAACATCAATCCCTGTATCCAGCATGTCTACGGAAATGGCGATTTGTGGATCAGCTAGTTCTTTCTTACTGAAACTATCAATTAAACTCTGTGCATACTTGGTCGAGTGTGTGATCACACGGGCAAACTTGCCATCATAGTGCGGATAGTTTTTATCGAAGCGTTCTGCAATGAAGTTGGCATGATTCTGATTGACTGCAAAGATGATGGTTTTACCCAACATATCACCACCTTCAACCTTGATGCCGTTTTCCATCAAGTGTTGCAGCATCTTGTCTACCGTACCTGTATTAAATAGTTCCTTATTGATCTTGGATGCCGTCACCTCATCAGGAGCATCACCACCATCCCAATCCAGTTCATCCCAATGCAGTTTTTCTTCTTCTGAAAGCTCTTCATATTTCACGCCTTCACGCATGAATTTCAACGGTACAGAATAGGCTTTAGGCGGTACGAGATAACCATCAGCAATCGCTTGGTTTAAATCGTAGTAATCGGTGGGGACACCACTTTCTAAACCAAACAGCGCATAAGTATCACGATCAACTTCATCTCGTGGCGTAGCAGTCAAACCGACAAGCAGACTGTCAAAGTATTTAAAAATCTCGCCAAACTTTTGATACACACTACGGTGGGCTTCATCGACAATGATCAGATCAAACATACCTGTACCGTATTTACGTGTGCCATCCGCATTCATTTCATCAATCAAGCCCATCATGGTCTGATAGGTAGAGAGATAAACCCGTCCATTCTGAGTTTTGCTCTCGACCAGATTGACAGGTGCAGAATCAGGTAGGTTGGCTTTAAAAGCATTGGTGGCTTGTATCACCAGTGAAGTACGGTCAGCAAGGAATAGGACCTTCTGCACCACATTGGCTTTCATCAGCACATCGACTAAAGCAATTGCAGTACGGGTTTTCCCTGTACCTGTTGCCATGATGAGCAAGCCTGCGCGTTCCTTACGCTGAAATGCTGCAAGCATGGCTTTGATGGCACGGGTCTGATAGTAACGCTCGACAATATTGGCATTGATTGGGAAGCTGCCAAGATCAGGGTTATTTTTACGTCTTTCGATCAGGCGTTTTAGTTCAGCTTGGGTATAGAAGCCATATACCAAACGAGGTGGCCCACCTTGTACATCATTCCAAATACGGGTGCGATAACCATTGGTGTAGAAAATGACAGGGCGTTGACCAGTTTGCTGCTCCAAACAGTCAGCATAGAGTTTTGCCTGTTGCTGACCCACTTCAGGATCAACTGATGTACGTTTCGCTTCTACTAATGCCAAAGGTAAGCCATTGGCATCATATAGAACATAATCGACTGAACCTTTACCTGAAGTGCTTGGCATTCCTGTGACTGGAACTTCTTCTCGCGCAGTAATGCCAATTTCCCAACCTGCCTCTTCAAGCAAAAGATCAATTTTTAATTTACGGGTTTCATCTTCTTTATAATCGGTATGGTCTTGAACTTTACTATTAGCAAGTTTGGCTTGTTCAACTTGCTGACGTTTCTGCGCCAGCTCAGCATCAATATTTGCGAGCAGTTTCTCACGTTCTTCTAAACTTGCAGACAGCTCTAGTAGCTTTTGTTCCCGTTCACGTAACGCTTTGTGTTGTTCAGCGAATTCTTTATCAAAGGCTTTGGCTTCTTGCTGTAGCTGCTCTTTATTTGCTGTGACTGGTTGAGTGCTATCTGCGTTAGGAATCAGTTTAGGGTTAAATAGGACAGCCTGAGAGCGATTTTTTGATGGTGAGCCATAAGTACGTTCAAACCACACAAAGATCAGAAAGAGATGGCTGATATGTTTAACGGTTTCTTCAGTGGTCAGTTGTTTGAATTTTTTACCATGTACCGCACTGTTGCCGACCATGCGGATATTATCCATCTTGTCCCAAATGTAGGGCGGGATAATCTCTTTAAACTTTACATCGGTGATCAGGCTATACAGGGATGGGTCATAGGGTTGAGTGAGTTTTTTATCGTATTGATAGAGCCAAAAAACAAGATTTTCTAATGAGTTTCGGGCAAACATTAAAGCGGCTTGAGGGGAAATATACACAAGCTTTTCAGCTTCTTTTGCGGTGAGTGCTAGCTTGCTAAACTCAGGCTCTAAAAACTGAAAGTTGCTCATGTCTATACCCTCAAAATATTTTATAAATTTCCGCTAAATGCTTGGTTTTGTAATGATTCAAACAAATTATTTGCTCGATTTTTCGCATTTTTAAATTCAGATTTCATCTTATCAATTTTTTCAGAAATTATGAAAAATTTATTCTGAATCTCAATACTTGGAAGAATTAAAGGTATTGCACCTACAATAGATTTATTCAAGTTAGCCATTGTCTGACCTTGTGACACATTCTCAAGATATTTCTTTATAGAGTCGGAAGATAATAAAAGCTCTAGAAAAAATGGATTGATTTTTTCTCTATTGGGCCGAATAAACAGGCTACCTGTACCACATAGCCAACCGACTTCCTTTTCAGTTACTACAGCACATCTACCCATTTCACCACGACGACCTAACAGCACATCATTTAATCTTAAGTGATACTGGGTTAGTTCCTCATGCTTCGATTTGCTTACCGTTAATTTGTCATTAGGTATTATTTTCCCATTTTTTATATGGGATGGATTGATTAACGGTATGCCATTTTCAATATAGTCTTCTTGGTGTAACTGAGTACCGAATGGCCCGATTTGAATCAAATCTACCTGTTCAGCAAGTTTAGCCACCTTAAAACCTTTAGGATTACTAACTGGATCACCAAACATATCAATAAAAGTAGCTTGTAAAAGCTGATCTAACTTTTCAATCGCTTGCTGACGTTTTTGGCGTAACTCATCTGCTTTATCTAAAATAGAAGCAATTCGGCGTTGTTCGTTTATTGGTGGAAGTGGAATTTCAACATTAGCGATTACTGTCTTAGAAATTTCTTTAAAAGTAGCCCCAACGCCTAAATCTTGAAGATATTCTTTATTTGCTTTCAACCAGTAATACAAATATTGAGCATCTAATAAATTTGATTTCGGTACAAAACTTTTGAAACCCTGATTGGTACACATTGGCACTGTATTAATAGCAACATGTCCAATTGGAGCACGAGAGCTAAATAAAAACAGAATTTTCAGGAAGTAGCTTAGTTGAACAACTATCAAAGCCTAATTGAGTAATCTTACTTTCTGTTTTAGAAATGAATTTGGACTTCAATTTACTCAAGTCTTTAGGTGTAACCCAAATAATGTCACCATCCCAAAAATCAGGATTATTTGTTCGTGGAGTTGAGCCAGAAAAAATTTCGGTGCAATCACCCAATTTCATTTTGGGATAGCTCATTTCAGTAACTCCTTAAGCTCATTCATTCCCTTAAGAATGTCCTGCTCAAGTTGTTCTAAATCGGTCAAAATTTTGTTTGGTGCTTCATATTCAACTTGCTCATATACCACTTCTTTATAACGGTTAATCGACAAGTCATAACCATTGGCAGCAATATCGGCCTTATCAACTAAGAAACTTTGTTCAGTCGCTTTACGATTAGCTTCACCTTCTAAGTTTTTAAAACGGGAAATAATGTCAGGAATATTGTTATTTTCATGCTTAGAAGCATCGAGTTCATTACGCTTATCATCTAGCGAATAACCATCTGCCTGCATGTCATAGAACCAAACCTTATCTGTACCACCAGTTTCAGTTTTGGTGAAAATCAGAATGGCAGTTGAAACCCCCTGCATACGGTTTAAACACACCTGAAGGCATCGAAATAATTGCTTCAAGCTTTTGCTCTTCCACAATCTTCTGACGCAAATCTTTATGTGCTTTAGAAGAACCGAATAAGACCCCATCAGGGACAATAATCGCAGCACGACCACCTGTTTTTAATATGCGTAAGAACAAGGCTAAAAACAGCAGTTCCGTCTTTTTGGTTTTTACAATCGCCTGAATATTCTTGGCACAGCTTTCGTAGTCTAGGCTGCCTGCAAATGGTGGATTGGCAAGAATCAGACTGAACTGACTTTCAATATGCGAATGTGCTTCGCTTAAAGAATCACGGTTTTCAATACTTGGGTTTTCAACACCGTGCAGCATCATGTTCATCGAACCAATACGAAGCATGGTGCTGTCAAAGTCATAACCAAAGAAGGTTTCTTCACTAAAACGTTTAGCTGCTTCAGGATTGGCAAAAATCTCGGTTCTGTGATGTTCGTTTAAGTATTCACTGGCTGCAACGAGGAAACCTGCTGTACCACATGCAGGGTCACAGATGGTATCCGTGGGCTTCGGCTGCATCAACTCCACAATCATCTTGATGATATGTCGAGGAGTCCGGAACTGACCATTCTGACCTGCTGAAGCGATCTTACCGAGCATGTACTCGTAAATATCACCTTTGGTATCTTTGTCATCCATTGGCACAGCAGCCAATAGATCAACCACTTTGGTTAAAAGCGCAGCGTTTGGAATCGTAAAACGAGCATCTTTCATATGATGACTGTAGGTTGTGTCATCCTCATTACCAATGCTTTTAATGAAGGGAAAAACTTCATTGGCGATGGTGTCATAAAGCTGAGTAGGATCGCCGAGCGTAATAAATTTAGACCAACGTAAATGGTCTTGTTCTGGCGTGAAAATTGGCTTTTCTACAGCAGTTTTTAGGCGGTTGGCTTTCTTTTCTTTGGTGATTTGAATTTCATCAAGTCGACGGATAAATAGCAAATAAGTCATTTGCTCCATGACTTCTAGAGGATTGGAAATACCACCACTCCAAAAAGAGTTCCAGATCTGGTCAATTTTGCTTTTAATTTCGCCTGTAATCACGCTGATGACTCTCAAATTTCTTTGAGGGTATTGTGGTAGATTTAAATATGAAAAGCTATGGATAAGGAATGCAAATAACTTGGGATTAAAAGCAGAATTTTGTCTTCTGATCATCCAGTATCTTATGCAACCACGCAGGCAAAGAGGACTGATAAAGTAATATCCATTCTTCAGATGTAAGCGTTTTTTCAAGCTTTTTAACTGTATTTAAATCAACAATCTCTTTTCCCAAAAAGAGTAATGCTGATATAGCCATTCCTACACGGCTGCCCAATGGATATTGGAAAAATTTACTATTTTTAGTATGCAGCAATCTTACGTGAGTGCCGCCAATCTCAAATTCACGAGAGTTACCTGAAGTGTAAAACACATCCATCACTGGAACTTGAGTACTTAATTTAAGCCGATTTGCGGCTATACCTCCATGAACCTGGATGAGTTCACCATTTTTTTCAGCAATCACTTTGACCACCTCATAAACATCAGGGCTCAGGTATCGCCCCTTCAACATACGGTTTGGTTCAGGTTTATAATAAATACCGTGCTGAATGCTATTAATCACGCCTTGCTCAGTTAAACGATAAAGCTCCTGATAAACCACTTCAGTCTTTCCATACTGTTCAAACTCGTCCACAGAAAAGACATACCCAAGGCGAAATCCTTTTACCCGTTCCTGAACTGCTTTTGCAATATCTGACATAGAAGCCCCAAACAGACTATATAAAAGGTGGTTGAAACCATCAGGTAACTACACAACGTATGCCTTCAACTACCATGTTCGATTTTATGTATTTCTTCTACATTATTGGATTAAATAAAATTTAAGTAAATTAAGATTTTTACTAAAATAATTTGGATGTGGGGTGTGCTATTAAGTGCAATATCTTGTACTTAATCCTATAAAAATCTTTGTTAAGTACAGATTTTGGCACTTAACGTCACCTTCAATGATATTTGGCGATTCGGTGTAGAAAGAATATCTTTAAGTTAATTTATTAATAGTTCAAATTTTAAAAATGAAATTTTATAAAAGTGATAATCCCTCCTACATTGCCGAAGTAATTGGGCTACGGTTAAAGCGAGCACGATTAAACCGAGACATGACACAAGTAGAAGTCGCAGACAGGGCGTGGGTTTCAAAAAGGACAGTGCTAAAAGCAGAGAAAGGAAATGTTCGACTGGCTGATCTGATAGCTATTCTTCAAGCTTTGGAAATCTTAGATGAGATTGATTCATTTCTGCCCGAGCCTCCTTTATCTCCTATAGAGCTCTTAAAACTAAGAGGAAAAATAAGGAAAAGAGCTTCAGGCAATAATAAAAATAAAATAGATACACCTAATTTAGGTTGGTAGTTTTTAAAATTAGATTGGATTTCTAGTTTATATTTGAATAAAACTAGGGAATCAAATCTTTGGCCGGAATTTGCATAGCTGATGCTATTTCATATAGTTTTTCTACCGTGATATTGACCTCACCACGTTCAATATGTCCCATATAACTACGATCAATTCCACATTGCAATGCGATTGATTCTTGAGTGATATTTTTCTCTTTTCTTTTGTTGCGGATTGAACAACCAATTACTTTTGATAATTCTGACATTTGGAACAAACTGCTCAAAAAAAAAGAAATATCACCAATTGAGGACTAAACATCCAGGGACTATAATCCCCTTTTTACTTTCTAAAGGTTTCCACAATGATTAAATTTAATATTCCATTGGCTGACCAATTTCTTGAAATAATAAAAAATTATGAAATTGAGGATTGGGAAGCTAAGTGTTTTTGGGAGATTATTAGACAAACAGATCAGTTGGATTCTTCCAATATTAAAAGCTTAAAAGAAGAGATGTATGCAGCTATAAAATTATTATCAAAAAATGACTATTTAGTTGCTCAAAGATCGCTATTTAAGAAAAAATCTTATTTATATAGTGAAACTCAAAAATTAAAAGAATTGAGAAAGCAGTTGATCGAGAATGAATCAAGAAATCCATTAAATATTCAAAAAAATCAACTAAACAAAGAGTTAAAATTTCTAATAAAACAGGCTGAATTCATTGATGAATTAAGTTTATCTTACCCAGAATTATGCAGTTCAATTAAAAAATATAAAGAAGAAATTGATTATCAGATTGATTATTGCAACTTAAAAATAGAAACAATAGATAAGATTATTAAAATACACGACAGATGATTATTGGTAAAATTATAATAAAAACAACGTGTTAAAATAAATATTATATTATTTCATGTTAAAAATTATTCTAATTTTTCGTCAATTTCATTCAAAATTCATAAATATGATCAAATCTATTAGGCAAGTTCGAGGAGATTACCAGTAATTTCTATTGCTTTCTAGGCAAGGGATAATCATTTTTCTCCAAATCTAGTTTATAGAAATTTAAAGAATAGTAAAATTCCACAACATGGTGAGAGCCGTAGAATTGCAGTCAAATTGCTAGTAAAAACTTTCTTCTAGAAAGTAGTAGAAAATCTGCGTACTTTTAATACATATATATCCAAAATTTAGGTCAAAGATGAACAATTTTTTTAACGCAGAAAATTTTGAGTATCAACCACATGACTTCTATATATCTCAAATAGAAAGACTCATAGAAATATCTAGCAAAAACCCAAAAATTGAAGCATGGGCTCCTGCTATAGTATCTTTTTTTTCTGGAAAAGTGATTAATTCTAATAGTGAGAACCCACCAGTCATGAGTGCAGTTCACATACACGCTTTATCTTATGCAAAAGATTGTCAAAAATTAAAAGAATATTTTGAATCAAATTATATAAACATAGCAATTTGGGTTGAAAGACTATTCTATTATTTTCGTATTGTTGATGGATTTCCCATAATAACTAAAGAACTTATAGATCACTATATTATATGTAAAGTTTTAGAAATTCTAGAAGGGAAAAAAGTTAAGACACATAATGAAAAAGTTATTTTTTTAAGAGCTTATGTTCAAATCCTTCCCTATGCGGAAAAAATTAATTCAGAAAAAACCAAACTCAAATGTATAGAAAAAATTAACTATAATTTTGAAATGAAAAAACTGACTCTAGAAAATACTATATTCCTACTTACAACAAGAATAATTAAAGCAAATATGGGAAATAAGTCATATTATCAAGCAATTGATTATCTAAAAGAACTAATTATTAAAATAAACTTAAATGACAATATATCCATACTAAATAGTATATATTTCGAAGATCGCGAATTTTTATTAAATAACATTGAAATAGTAAAGTTAAGAATTATTGAATCTGTTCAAAATAATCAACACAACAACTCTTTAGGAAGTTTCATTATTAATCTATTTGATGATAAATTGTTTTTTATAATAAGAGATATATATGCATCAGTGAATTTAGAAAAAACAGTTACTACTAATATAGAAAATCATATTTTTACTATTGTTAATTCAAGTGAATTTTTAGCTGGAAATGAAATTTCTATTTTTGAATACGATGATCAATTTACAAGATATAGAGAGTTAATTTCATCACAAAATATTTATTTAAATTCATATACTTCATTGGCTTTTGATACAGTAGAATATAATTCTGAAATGGACTTTTCTAGATATCATATTGCAAATAACTCATTAGATGATTTTATTGAAAAAACTATCAATTGTTATCGAGTTAGAGAAATAGATTATACCTCATTTAAAAGTATAACTTTTTTACCTATTGATACCCATCCTATACAGGCATGTATTACGGTTAATAATAATTACCCACCACCACTAATTAATACAAGTTTTGATGGAAAAAATGAAATAAAAGAAAAAAATAAAATTTTATGCTTTCTTACTAAAGGCACAAGAACATATGATGATGAGGTCAATTTCATTAATTCACTGCCATATGATTCCAAAATCATTACAGATCCTAACATTTCTATTTTCTTTGATTCAATTAATTCATTAGATTACGATATTTTATATATATCGGCACACGGAGGATATGAACATTTTGAATCTTATTATGAAGATATAATTTTTCAAGATGATAATGGTGAAGAAATTAGAATTTCATCGAATGCAATTAATGAAAGATTAGCATTAAAAGATTTAAAAAAGATCCTAATTTTAAATATATGTGATGGCGCTAACTCAGGTTTGAGTTTTTTAGTAAGTAACAGAGGTATTGCTAACAGTTTTACTAAAAAAAGTTTTTGTACTTTGTCATACATATGGCCAGTTGAACCTGTTTTTGCTGCCATATTTGGAACATTAGTTCTCAAAAAACTCAAACATTCCTCTCTAAATGAAGCATATTTCCATACTTTCACATTACTAAATGATGAAATTACTTGGCAGAGTAAAACTTGAAGTGCGACATAAACCACCTAATTAATTTAAAGG
>ERZ1023241.209-NODE-209-length-15181-cov-26.194830_pt1 | contig 15181 bp, 15 predicted proteins | sample MGYA00380455_ERZ1023241 | MGnify/ENA primary metagenome ERZ1023241 (study PRJEB33173, sample SAMEA4830304) | metagenome | study: EMG produced TPA metagenomics assembly of the PRJEB25223 data set...
GTCTCTAAGCACTTTTTAAAGGGAACATCATCGACTCAAATCACTATTTGCAACATTGCCGTTTTTCTTTGGTTCTAAAGAAGATCAGTAATTAGGGTTTTGTACGAGAGTAAAAAATTATCACATTGGCTTACTCTCAAGCCTTTGATTTTATGTGAAAGCATATAAACTGAAAAAACAATAAATGTTCATACTGGAACTTTAGATATGAATCCATGAAACATTTATGAGTAATAAAGTTTCATACTAGCTTATGACCCTTACACGTTTGCCATAGGTACGCCTACCTGTACCAGAACAAACTGGACACCATGAGTTATTGTGAAATAAGTTTTGAAAAGTAGGATTCCATTTATGCTTCTTTTCACATTGCACATCAAGCTTCTGACGTACATTGATGTATTCTGTAGAAAATAAAACACCGCCTTTACTTTCTATAAATTCCTTAACAAATTCATAGGTATGCGCAACATCTCTATTGCTACATTCATTACACCAAGATTTTTTATGTATATGAACGGCAGGAGTGGCATAAAATTCATGGCCTTTTTCACATCTATATAGGAGTTTAACAGTCCTACCTAGATATTCTTTTGAAAGACATTCTCCTTTATGCTGTTTCGCATAGTTTTGACACCATTCAAGATTGTATTTAGGTAAGGCCATAGATAAATCCTTTGAGCAATCTAGTATGAGAATTTATTGCTCAGTATGATACTTTAATACTTAGTATGAAACTTTTTTACTGCCCCACATAGGCTTTTTGATGTGGAAAGGTGCAGGCACAACTGGCTTAGACTTTGCAAGCTTTACTAAATCCTTTTTAGGCATTATTGGTGTAGGTGCGGCTTTATAATTCGCAATAAAATTTAGTCTGCCTAAAGCATTTGTGTTTCCCGCAATCGCTATTTTATTGGTTGCTTGCTTGTTCCCCGCATTAAATTATTATGCTCTTGAAGCATCTGAAAAGTCATTTAACCAAACAACCAATTTTTTAAGTCAGCCAGTACATAAGTTTTCAGCAAATAAAATAACTGTACTTTGGGGCATGTGGTACATGAAAGCCCTATATTTAGCCATAGCAGGTTTAATTGGCTTTGGCATAGCTAAAGCTTTATATCCTGAAGTGATTTAAAAAAATTGGATATTTTTATTTAGAAATTACATTGTATGTTTACAACATAAATTGAGATATATAAAGATGACCCATTGAAATGGGATTAAAAAAAATACTTTATTTTTAATATTATAATTATATGTAGTTCAACTAATGGTGTGATAGGTTTTAGTTATAAACTTATTCATTCAGGAATTATATTGCTGAATGAATAAGTCTAATTGATTTATTTATGCAACCCAACTATTCATTTGATTCATTTGATTCATTATTTTTAACTTGTTTTTGTTTAGAATTTTCAACTTTAGAAGCTTTTAAATTCTTTTCAAGAAATAACAAGCCGCCATCTGCATAACTAAAACTTGCGATACTAAAGAATGCACTAATTAACAGTAATTTAGTACAAAATTTATTTTTGAATAGCATGTTTATTTACTCTCATTTAATACTTGTTAGATATTCTAACTTTAAAGAATTAACACCCAGAGGACTCATAAATTACATTCTTGTAATTTTAAAATGTCTCAGGATGGTGTTTAAAGTGCGTGTGATAAATAGAAGTGTAATACAGGAAAATGGTAAGGTTTATCAGCCTAGTCATCTGTCCATTATGTAGAAAGAGCAGCACTTTAATGTTTATGCTGTTCCAATGTATTACATTCCTTACTTTCTATTTGTAACGTAATTTCAGTAATACTATGATTATGTTTTAGAACGTCTAAGGCCTTTTGATAGAGCTGATCTGGATCGCTATTAGGAGCAACCAAATGAGCAGTTAAATGAATGTTTTTTGAAGATATAGCCCAGACTTTCAACTGATGAATCCCTTCAACACCCTCTAGCATCAATAAATCATTTCTTAACGACTCAATATCAATCTCATCAGGAACCCCTTCAAGCAAAATATGGATACTTTGTTTTAATAAAACCCAAGTTCGAGGTAAAACCCAGAAGCCAATTAACACAGCGATTACGGTATCTACCCACATCCACTGGGTAAAATAAATGACCACTCCTCCGATAATCACGCCTATCGATCCCAGTGCATCACTAAGGACTTCTAAATATGCGCCTTTCACATTTAGACTTTCTTGAGCACTCGCAGAAAGGATTTTCATTGAAATCAAATTTATGACCAAACCAATGACTGCGACAATCATCATTCCAACACTTTGAATTTCAGCAGGATGCGTAAAGCGTTGGTAAGCTTCATAGACAATATATATCGCCACCACAAAAAGCATCACTGCATTAAACAGAGCCGCTAAAATTTCGAATCGCTGATAGCCAAAAGTTCTTTTATCATCTGCGGCTTTTTTACCAATTTTGATAGCAGCAAGAGCAATAGCTAATGCGGCTACATCAGTAAACATGTGAGCGGCATCAGACAGTAATGCTAAACTTTGGGTAATAAAAGCAGCGACAACTTCTACTATTAAAAAAGTAGTCGTTAAACCCAAAGCAAACATTAATTTCTTACTATTTCCTTCAGTAACAACCGCATGGCTATGATCATGATGTTCTGACATAAAATTTTCCTTATTCAATCCATGATTAGCAGAGATACTTGAGACAGGCTCAATATCTCTGCTAAAAATTGCTTAATCTAATGGATTAAGAAGCTTTCTTTTCATTCATCCAGCGGTACAGTACGGGCAATAAAACCAATGTAAGCAGGGTAGAGGAGATAATTCCTCCAATAACCACTGTTGCTAAAGGTCTCTGTACTTCTGCCCCAGTTCCGGTTGCCAAAGCCATCGGGACAAACCCAAGGGACGCCACACAAGCTGTCATCAGCACAGGTCTAAGACGCAAAATTGCACCCTGCCACGTTGCATAATAAAGGTCATATTGTTGTCGCAACTCTTTGATAAAGGTAAGCATGACTAAGCCATTCAGTACAGCCACCCCCGATAGTGCAATGAAGCCAACCCCTGCTGACATGGATAATGGAATGTCACGCAACCACAACGCGATTAAGCCTCCACATAAGGCAAACGGTACACCACTAAAGACCAGTAAGCTTTCTTTGATATTATGGAATACAGCCATCAATAAAATAAAGATCGTCAACAATGCGAGCGGAACCACCAATTGCATACGCGCTTTTGCAGACATCAGATTTTGAAATTGACCGCCATAATCTATCCAATAACCGCTTGGTAATTCCTGTTTGGATAACGTGCTCTGAAGCTCTGTTACGAATGAGCCTAAATCACGTCCTTCTACATTTGCAGTAATAACCACTCGACGTTTACCATTTTCACGGCTGACCTGATTAATACCCAGGATATTTTCAACGCGTGCCACATCTTGCAGTTGGACTAAACCACCATTCGGCAATTGAATAGGAAGTACCGCTAACTGTTCAGGACTACGCTGGGATTCATCTAGACGGATGACAAAATCAAAACGCTTGTCTCCCTGTAAAATTGTTCCAACATTCTGGCCACCGACACTTGTAGCTACCAGATCCTGAATTGCTCTTACCGACAAGCCATATTGTGCAGCTCTGGACTTATCCACCTCTACATTCAACAAGGGTAAGCCACTGGTCTGTTCTACATTAACGGCTGTCGCGCCTGAAATTGAGTTAATTTTTTGAGAAATTTTATTCGCTTCGCGATTTAGAATCTCCATGTCATCACCAAATAATTTGACACCCACATCACTTCGCACCCCTGAAATTAACTCGTTAAAGCGCAGTTCAATGGGTTGCGAGAACTCACTGTTATTTCCCGGCAATGTCGCTAAGAAAGTAATCATTCTTTGGCGAAGCTCATCAATCGTTTGTTTTGGATCAGGCCATTCATCATGAGGTTTTAACAGTACCACGCCATCTGAAATGTTGGGTGGCATAACATCTGTGGCCACTTCTGCTGTACCGGTACGAGCAAAGATCGCTTTAATTTCAGGAAATTCTTTCAACAGTAACTTTTCAGTATTTTCCTGCATTCTCAGTGACTGTTCTAACCCTGTACTTGGGGAACGCATTTGCTGAACAGCAAAATCACCTTCACCCAGTTGAGGTGCAAACTCGCTACCTGTTTGAGTGGCTAGCACGCCCGTAAGCACTAAAATACAGGCAGCCACAATAGTCACAAATAAACGAAGCTCATAGGCTTTATCTAAAAGCAGTTCATATTTGGTTTTAAGCCAATGCATCCAGCGACTTTCGGTTTCCTTGACTTCTCCAGTGACAAATAGGGCAACTGCGGCTGGCACAAAAGTGACAGATAAAATCATGGCCCCAATTAAAGCCAGTACAACAGTCATTGCCATAGGATGGAAAAGTTTGGCTTCTACACCCGTCAGGGTAAAGATAGGTAGATAAACCACCAAAATAATTAACTGTCCAAAAATCAGAGGACGACGCGCCTGTTTTGCAGCCAAGAAGACTTCTTTAAATCTTTCAGAACGGCTAAGTAAACCACCTTTCAGCTTCTGAGCTTCTGCTAGCCGACGGATACAGTTTTCTACAATAACCACTGCACCATCAATAATAATACCGAAGTCCAGTGCCCCTAAACTCATCAGATTTGCACTAATCTTCTGCTCTGCCATTCCCGTCAAGGTAAACAGCATTGACAGTGGAATAACGCAAGCCGTGATCAGCGCAGCACGGAAATTACCTAGAAAGAGAAATAAAATAACAATGACGAGGATTGCACCCTCAATCAAATTTTTCTGAACGGTTTTGATCGCCCGATCAACCAAATGCGTACGGTCATACACAGTCTCAATCACCACACCTTTAGGTAGCGATTGCTGGATCGATTGCACCTTTTCATCAATGGCTTGAGCAACGGTACGGCTATTTTCTCCCATCATCATCATGGCAATACCCAATACAGTTTCTTCACCATTATAGGTTGCAGCCCCTGTTCTCAAGTCATGACCAATTGAGACATTGGCGACATCTGCCACCCGAATCGGATAGCCGTTTTTATTGGCAATACTGATGTTCTGGATATCTTCAATCGTGTTTAAAGTGCCGGGAACACGAACCGTTAGCTGTTGTCCATTTTTCTCAATATAGCCAGCACCACGGTTTTCATTATTCTCTGTTAAGGCAGTTTGTAAATCAGACAAAGGAATTTGCAATTGTTGCAATCGGTTCAGATCCGGGGCAACCACATAGGTTTTATTAAAGCCACCAATGCTGTTGATCTCCGCAACGCCTTTTACGCGCTGTAATTGTGGCCTTACAATCCAATCCTGAATTTCACGTAAATCCATAGCCGAATAAGCGGTCCCATCCGGTTTTTTAGCATTTGGTTCGGCTTTAATCACCCATTGATAGATTTCACCTAAACCTGTCGAAATAGGTGACATGTTAGGTTGCACATCTTCAGGCATTTCTCCCATTGCTTCTTGCAAGCGCTGGTTGATAAGCTGTCTGGCCCAGTAAATATCCGTGCCATCTTCAAAAATGATGGTCACTTGCGATAAGCCGTAGCGTGAAATAGAACGGGTTTGTTCCATTTTCGGCATGCCTGACATGGCATTCTCGATTGGATATGTAATCCGCTGTTCCATTTCTAAAGCCGTAAAACCATTGGCTGAAGTGTTAATCTGCACCTGAGTATTGGTAATATCTGGTACAGCATCAATCGGTAACTTTTGATAACTATAAATACCAATAGCAATCCAAGCCGCAATAAACAGCATGACCCAGATTGCGTTATGGATAGAAAACTGGATCAGTCGATCAAACAGTCCTTCAGGTTTTACCGATTCGTGGTCTGGAATTTGAGGAGTTTCAGTGCTCATGTGAAGCCTCTCCTTTTTCCAGCTCGGATTTCAGTAAAAAACTGCCTTGAGCGGCATATTTTTGTCCCTGACTAAGCCCACTCACCACTTCAATCCATTGGCTCTCCCCAGATGATTGCCCTAATTTCACAGGTTGCGGACTGAATTCAACTTTTTGTCCATGCTGAGTGGCGACAAAAACCACATCTTTTCCATCGACATTCTGAACTGCGGACTTAAGTACCCGTAATGCGGTACTTTCACTCCGTTGTTGCAACTGTACGTTCACCATCAAGTTTGGACGTAATTCGGTTGCATTCGATTCAACTTTTGCTCGCACCTGAAGACGACCTGTTTGAATATCCGCTTCAGTATTTAAAGTCTGAATAACAGCTTGATAAACCTTTTCTGTTTGCAAGGATTTAAATTCGATCTTTTGATTCGGGGCTAAGCCCATAATTTCAGAATTTGGAACAATAAACTCAAGCCAGAGTTGATCTAACCGGTCTATCGTAAAGAGTTGATCGGCTAACTGAACATTTTCCCCGAGAACCAAATCCTTTTTACTGATCACGCCAGAAATGGGAGCTTTCAAAATATAGCGTCCGTTACTGGCATTCACTGCACCAAATGCACTTAAACGTGATTGGGCCGCTTGAACCTGAATTTGTGCCCGTTTATAGCTGTTATAAGCACGTTGATAGTCCTGTTTTGCTGAAATGCCCTGTGACCAAAGCTGACGCTCACGATCATAGTCTTGTTTCGCCAGTTCAAGGTTGGTTTGTTCAATTTTAAGATTGGCCTGCTGATCAACTAGATCAGGAACAAGCAACGCAGCCAAAGGCTGTCCTTTCTGAACTTTTTGACCGAGTTCTACATAGACATTTTCTACATGACCACTAAAACTCGGTGAGACGTGCGCTTGCTGGTCAGTATTCACATTCAGTTTGGCAGGATAAGAACTTAATTTAACCACCGGGCCTTGATCGACCGCTGATAATTGTATGCCCTGTTCCACCAGTTGCTTGGCAGTCAGGCTCACACCTTCTGCATGCTCTTCGGTTTCACCGCCATGTTCTTCTCCGCTTTCTTCCTCTGCATGTTCATCTGATGTTTCCGATTTATTCTTACCAGTTAAGATCAAAAAAATACTGAGGAGTACGGTAGCGCCGATAACCAAACTAATCAGTAGAGGTTGAGAGATTTTTCCGCTCTGTTTTTTTAAGCTGTTTTTAAGATCGAACATGTTAATTTCCCCCACCAATGACAGGCATGGCCTGTATGTCTTGCCATAAGTTTTGATTGATTTGTGCAATAGCATCTTTCGACATGACTTCACTTGGGCTAATGCCTAAGCTCAAACTTTCTGCTTCAATGGCCTTTTGCCAGCCCTCCCGTAACAACTGGACTTTACGCAGACGGATGTCTTGTAATTGAAGCGTGGCTTGCTGAACATCGGTTAAAGCAAACTTGCCTGCCAAGAAACCTTGTAGCGTCTTACTTTGAACTTGAGTCGCCAAAGGAATTTGAGTCTCGTCAACGACTTTGAATTGCAGCTCTAAACCCTGCAACTCGGTTAAAATTGTGCCTATTTGCAGCGCATTTTGCTTCAGATAAAACTCTTTCTGACGCTCTAATAAGTTCATTTTTTCTTGCGCGATTTTTATGCCATTTTGCTGACGATCGAAAATATTAAGCGGTACACTGACTCCGACTACTAATTGATTTTGTGTGGAGTTTTCCAAGGATTGGGTGCGGTTGACACCTAGGTTTAAAGTGGGGTTAGGACGTGCCTTTGCCCTTAGTTGATCAACCGTTGCTTGAGACTCTAATACCAGTAAAGCTCGATATTTCTCAACGTAGTTTTCCGCTAAATATTCTTGAACCTGTTCATGAGTCGATTTTGGCCAGAGCTTTTGTGAAGAGAGGTTTACCTGCAATGACTTATCAGACGTACCCCATAAATTTGATAATTGTTGGGTGGCCACTTGTACCTGTAAGTCTGCCTGTCTAAAAAGACGGATATTTTCAGCATGGCTTAAACGTGCGCGATTTACATCTACTTGGGCAATACTGCCTGCATTAAAGCGCTTTTCGATTGCTTGAAGGTTTTCTTGGCTCACCCGAAGTTGTTCATTGACAATGTTTTTTTCAAGTTCAGCAATGGCCAGTTGTGACCATACATATTTCACTGCAAGCTCAATTTGTGCTTGATAAATCTTCTGTTTCAGCGCTGTTTTATCTGTAGAGAGACTGGCTAATTTTTGGTTTGCTCTTCGCTCACCAAAAATATCCAAGGGTTGTGATATGCCAATGGTAAGCTCTTTTTCATTATTTGAACCAAATCCCGTTTGTTCAACTGACAGTTCAGGATTTTTAAACAGCTTACTTTGCTGAAGATTCGTGGCATTAATGCTGTTTTGCGTTTCCCAGAAATTTTGGGACGCTTGATATTGGTTAACCTGCTCAATAGCTTGCTGCAGCGTTAAATCTTGAGTACTGGCGACTACGGAAGTACTGAAGCTGATCATTGCAGATAGCAAGATACCGCTACCTAAGGCTGACCAGGATAAATTCAGGATGGAGGTATCCTGATGTAATTTGTTTTTTGACATGAAAATGCCCCACGCATAATGAAATTAGGAGTGGTGGGCTTTTATAAGACTACCCCACCAATAGTAGGGGCAAATCGGGAGGCGGGGTTAATTGATCCAGATAAGGGGGTTTATAAAAAGTTATTCCCAAATAAGTTGGGGTAATGCCGGTCTCAAAATTAGCTTTAAGCTTCAGATCATCGGGTGGGTCAATCTGAATCACGATTGTATTTGAGAAATGACTGCACTTTTCGTTAAAACAAACCTTCTGACAATAGTCATAGATTTCTTTATAGTTTTCTAGGGAATAAAGTGCTTGACGAGGACTATCACTCTTTTCGTCTAAATCGATTGGATTAGAGAGTATTGAATTGGGTATGTTTGGCATTTCATGCAGACAAGCAGCCTCTGCCACACTCCAAATATTCTGGAATGTGAATAAGAGTACCAATATCTGGATTAGAAATGTTTTTCTCTTCATACACAAATCTGTATTTAAAACACCAATCGGAAGCTAACCAAAGCTATCTAAGATCTGATCACAAAATTTAAGTCACCTTAATCTTTTTGCAGCCTTAAGTAAAGATATACAGAATTTTTGAAAAAAGCATAGGTCTAGATAATCAAGCTAGATTTTTTAAAACTCCACATTGGTCAATTGTACATAAACCATCACAAGTACCTCTTAAATCAGATAGTTGTTCAATAAGCTTTTGTTGCTTGATTATATTTTCTCTGATAGCACTGACATGTAAGTCAATTAATTTATTCACATCTGAACAATTTTTCTCAGGTTTGTCTTTATAGGTAAGTAATTGACGAATTTCATTCAAACTCATATTTAAAGTTCGGCAATTCAAAATAAACTTAATTCGCTCAACATAGCCTATATCGTAAAGGCGGTAATTTCCTTCCGTTCTTTCGGGTTCCGGAATTAAACCTTCCTTTTCATAAAACCTAATTGTTAATACTGAACATGAGGTTTTTTTAGAGAGTTCACCAATTTTTAAATGCATTGAGTTAGTATTTCCAAAGATTCTTGACTCTATAGTAACTATAGGGATTCTAATATTCAAAGTTTATAATTTTTTTAATGGGTATAATTATGAGTGGTTGTGGATGTAGTAAAGAAACACCATGCGAAGATAAGAAATCTCAACAAGAAAATCATCCATCAATTGCAGAAGCAAGCAATTCAAAGAATTGTGATAATACGCCTAGCTGTTGTGGTGAAGAGGAAGAAGAAAAATCTTCATCTCCTTGCTGTAACACTTCAAACAGTTGTGAAGATACCGCTCAATCCTGTTGTGGTTCTGATCCCAAAGAAAATTTAAGCACTGAAAACGTTTTAAAAGATTCGCACTACATGAGTGAATACTTAGTTCCCAAAATGGATTGTTCTGCGGAAGAACAGATGGTTCGTATGGCGCTATCTTCAATTGATGGTGTTCAAAAACTCATCTTTGATTTACCTAACCGTTCTTTAAAGGTTCTACATAATCAAAAAGATGAAAATATAACCACCAAACTTGAAGCTTTGGGTTTTGGTGCAAAGCTTGTGAAGACTGAAACTTATATAAGCAATCAACAGGCTAAGCAAACAAGTACCTACACCATTCCTAAAATGGATTGCTCTGCTGAAGAGCAAATGGTCCGTATGGCTCTTGCAGATATTGAAGCAATTAAAGGTCTTACTTTTGATCTTCCCAATCGAAAACTGAAAGTCTTCCATAATGAAGGGAGTCATCAAATTACGGCCAAACTTGAAGGACTGGGTTTTGGGGCGAAACTTGATGAAACACAGCTTTCTACAGGCGATATACCTAATGAACCTGATCCTGTGAGACAAGCTAAAGTACTTAAATTGTTATTAGGCATTAATGCTCTACTGTTCTTTATAGAATTCATCAGCGGAATTATTGCTGCGTCTACAGGATTGATTGCTGATTCTCTAGATATGTTTGCCGATGCAGCCGTTTATGGTATTGCGCTATATGCCGTCGGAAAAGCTGCGAAATATCAAGTGAAAGCAGCCCATTTCGCAGGTTGGATTCAGTTATTACTTGCTGTCATCGTGATTATTGATGTCATTAGACGATTCATGTTTGGAAGCGAGCCAGAATCAACGCTCATGATTGTTATTGGCCTGCTCGCACTTATAGCTAACGTGACATGCTTATATCTTATTTCTGGTCATCGAGAAGATGGCGCACATATGAAAGCCAGTTGGATTTTCTCGGCGAATGACGTTGTGGTAAATATGGGCGTTATATTTGCCGGTGTACTCGTGGCGTGGACGGGATCAGCTTACCCAGACTTAATCATTGGCATCCTGGTTTCTTTATTCGTGCTTAATGGTGCTCGAAAGATTTTGGCTTTGAAGTAAGAGTATCGAAAATGAATCTATTTCAAGTTAAACAAAATCAGATCGTCAAAATTAGAGATCTCAAAAAAGGTAATCAATACAGTCATACCACTGATCCCGTATTGGAACGGCTCCAACTATTAGGTTTTAGAGAGGGTGAAACTCTACAAGTACTCGCTAAAGGCGTTTTTGGCGGAGATCCTGTTTTAGTTCAAATTGAAACTTCAAGATTCGCATTAAGAAAGAATGAAGCTGAAAGAATTTTTGTAGAGTTAGTATCCAATGAAGATTAAGAACATTGCATTAGTCGGTAATCCAAATTGCGGAAAAACCTCTTTATTTAATACGCTTACTGGTACGCGACAAAAAGTTGCCAACTATGCTGGGGTTACCGTAGAAAGAAAAGAAGGTTCTTTTAAATGGCTTTGTTGCACAAAGATTTCATAACTATATGATTTTAAAAGTTTTGATTATTTTTTGATCCAAAATTAAATTTATTTAAATCAGATGCTTACATATTTATGCAACAAAGCCCTTTTAAATTACCTTCTGGTGATGCAATACGAGTATTGGACTTACCCGGAACTTACAGTTTAAAACCTAGTAGTTTAGATGAAGAAGTCACCAGGGCAGTTTGTTTGGGCGAGCTAAAAGGTGAAATTCTACCCGATATTTTTATATGCGTTGTAGATGCCACAAATTTAAGCTTACATTTGAGCTTGGTTCTCGAAGTTCGTGCTCTAAATCGCCCTATGATTCTTGTATTAAATATGATGGATGAGGTCAAAAAGCGTGATATTTCCATTGATAAGGATAAACTGTCTCAACTGTTAGGTATCCCTGTAGTTGAAGCTGTCGCAGTTAAAACAAAAGGAATTCAAGATTTAATTAATCAATTAGATCAAAAAAATCTTTTTATTACTCCTTATCATTCTGAATTAAGTCATTTTGAACAGGTCAAACAAATCACCAAACAAGTTATTTTAAATAATGACAGTGGTGATAAAAGAACGGCATTTCTAGATAAAATTTTTCTACATCCTGTATTGGGTTTAGTAATCTTAACTTTAACCATGTTTGTGATGTTCCAGGCGGTATTTATATGGGCAACGCCTTTTATTGAATTCATTGAAAATTTTGTCGCATGGCTCAGTGATTTTATTGGACCACTAATCCAACATCCTCTATTAAAAAGCTTGGTTGTGGATGGGGTAATTGCTGGTGCAGGTAGCGTGCTTGCATATATGCCTCAGATTTTGATTTTATTCTTCTTCATTTTAATGCTTGAAGAGTCAGGCTATTTACCCCGGGCAGCATTTCTTTTAGATAAATTAATGTCTAAAGCCGGGCTTAGCGGCCGTTCATTTATTCCTCTGCTATCCAGTTTTGCTTGTGCCATTCCCGGAATTATGGCAACCAGAAGTATCAGCTCTGAACGGGACCGATTAGCAACAATTATGATTGCACCCTTGATGACCTGTTCAGCAAGATTGCCAGTATATGCTTTATTGATCGCGGCATTTATTCCGAACCAATTAATCTACGGCTGGTTAAGTCTGCAAGGATTAGTCCTTTTTGGTCTTTATATGTCGGGAATAGTCTCAGCGTTATTAGTTTCAGTGTTTCTGAAATTGGTTCGAAAAGATAAAACTGAAAGTATTTTTATTTTTGAACTTCCCACATACCGAATTCCAGATATTAGAAATATTGCATTAGGCTTATATGATAGGGCAACTATTTTCTTAAAACGAGTTGGTGGCATTATCGTCGCACTGTCTATCTTGTTATGGGTGCTAGTCACGTTCCCTCAACCACCAGATAATGCAAGCATGCCGGCCATTAACTATAGTTTAGCTGGTCAGTTAGGACATTTAATTCATCCTATATTTGCGCCTATTGGGTTTACATGGGAAATATGTATTGCACTCATTCCTGCTATGGCAGCAAGGGAAGTTGTAATTGCTGCTCTTGGGGTGATTTATGCGATGTCAGGTGATGAAGATACAGTAACTCAAAGTCTGTTAAGTCAAATTTCAGGCCCGGATGGATGGGGGTTAGCCACAGGTTTATCATTATTGGTATGGTTTATTTTTGCTCCACATTGTCTTGCCACGTTAGCAACAATTAGACGAGAAACAGGTAGCTGGAAACAGCCTGTCGTTATGGCAACTTATTTGTTTGCATTAGCCTACATCTTTTCATTCATCACATATCAAGTTGCGAGTAAGTTTTAATTAGCAAATGAATAAAAGAGGGGGGGGAGCTAGCTCCCCCCCCTTTATTAAATTACTCGATGTAAGCGTGGGCTTCTGAATACTTTTATCTAACTATAACAACTACTTAAATGTTTAAATCTCTAGGTTTTGAATAGTCGAGGTATCAGACGAATATAGATTGGTAAAAAGCATAGTTCAACGATAGTCTGAGTCAAGATTACAGCAGGAATTATGGGCATACTTCCCGGAATTGCAAAAGCTAATGGAAGAATAACAAATGAATTTCTATATGATGCTGAAAAGGACACAGCACTAGCAGAGCCAGATTCTAATCGAAAAATACGAGCAATTATCCAACCCACGAATGGAGCAATAATGGTAAAAGAAATATAAATTGGTAAAGCTTGAAGAGCTGCACTTTTTGCAAGCCCAATTTGAGGCATAACTGATGCTAGGACGATAAACAAAACTAGGGCTGTGGCAGGTACAGGAAATAAGTTTAGGCTTTCAGCCACTTTTTCTGCTTGTTCATTTCTATTCCCAATGAACTGAACTATAGCTGCCATTGCTAAGGGTGCAACAATGAACCATACAAACGCATGGACAAAAGGACCAATTTCAACAAGCTGAGCTACCTCTTCTCCGAGGAGTACACCAAGATAAATTGATAGTAAGATCATTTGGATAAGCAATAATACAGGTGTCATCGCAAGTAATAATCTTGCATTACCTTTCCCAACATGGGTGAAAGTAATCACATAATCAATACACGGTGCTAGTAGAACAAAAAGTACAGCTAAACGAATAAGTGGGTTTTCAGGTAAAAATTGTATTAGACCTGCCGTAATTAAAGGTAAGGCAATAAAGTTAGTAATAAGTAATGCAGAAATAAAACGTAAATTTTTTAATGCCTTGCCAATTTCTGCAATAGGTACTTGTAAAAAAGTAGCAAATAACATTAATGCCAGTGCAGGGTTAATCAAACTTTCTAAAATCGTCGCTCCACTGATGGTTAATCCAAAAATAACTCCGATAAAGATGGTACAGAAGTAGATTTTGACTTGATTATCTTCAAGAAAATTTCGAATATTTTCCATTTTAATTGAGTTACTCACTTGCTTTTAAATAGCGGTATACCGCCTGGCGACTAATTCCAAATGCCTGGCCTAATGCCATTTTTGAAGGGTACTTTCCTTCCTTCCATTCTTGTCTTAAAGCTTCAGCCTGTTCAGGTTTCAATTTATGTACACGCCCTTTGTACTTTCCTTGAGCAGAGGCCAGTTTTATTCCTTCTTTTTGACGCTCTAAAATGATCTCACGTTCGAACTGTGCAAAAGCGCCCATCAATTGCAGCATCAAATTATCCATCGGGGTAGATTGAGCAGTGAAAGTAATATTTTCTTTTACGAACTGGATGGCAATTCCTCGTTTGACCAGTTTATCTACTTCAGTGACTAAATCTTTTAAGCTTCGAGCAAAACGATCCATGGAATGTACAATCACCCTGTCCCCTTCCCGGACATAGTTCAACATTTCCTGAAATTTCGGTCGGTCGGTATTTTTACCCGAAGCTCGGTCAACAAAAATCCGGTCGATTTCAATTCCCTCAAGTTGACGTCCTGTATTTTGCTCGACTGAACTCACCCGGACATAACCTACTTTTTGACCTTTCACTCTTTCACTCCCCAATTGGATAAAAATGAACAATTTCGTAAATTATAAATCTTTAATATCAAAGTTACATGTTATATATGATTAAAAATCATTTAAATGATACATAAAATCCGGGACATTCTGAGTGTTGCTTTAGGGTATACTCTATAATTACATATATTTGTTTGAAAATTCCATATAATCTGACACCTCAGACATTTTTTTAAAAAATAGTTTAAGATCTAATGCAACACGATTTTCGATTGGGAAAATTAATTAGAAATGGTATCCGTATAGCTATTTTGCAAAAGCATTTAAGGTAAGAGCATTTCTTAATCACCCAAATTCAAATTATAACTTGGGAAATGTCCATCTAATTCTGTAAATTTATTGAGTACCATCGCATATGCACTTTTCCCCTTAAAGCGACTTTGTTGCACAAAGATTTGAAATGCAAAGCGCCCCTAATTGAGCCAAATTTAAG
>ERZ1023241.210-NODE-210-length-15179-cov-25.135678_pt1 | contig 15179 bp, 14 predicted proteins | sample MGYA00380455_ERZ1023241 | MGnify/ENA primary metagenome ERZ1023241 (study PRJEB33173, sample SAMEA4830304) | metagenome | study: EMG produced TPA metagenomics assembly of the PRJEB25223 data set...
CATGTTCCATAAAATAAGTCTCTTAAGGTGTAAACTTATTTCAGGACGGGACATGACTTATTCGAAAAAAGGCAGTTTTTAAAACTGCCTTTTTTATGTGTTCAGTATTTATTTTAAATAAAATTAAAACCCAGCATTATTTAATTCTATTTTTTACATTTGTAATTTCGTTTTTGTATTTCTTTCTAATTTCTCGAAGCGATTTATTATTTTGAAAGTCAATTAAATCTAGGGTTTCATATTATACTGATACAGTTTCGCCATTGAATATTGTTTTTGAAATATCTATGGTTAGGCAAAAATAAACTTGAGAATATTGATCCCATGTTTCTAAAAAAACCATTATTAAGTGCACTTCTTACGACACTTTCGCTTCCTGTTTTTGCTCAAGGGCTGGTTCTGAATGATGCAAATCTTCGTACTGACTTGAACTGGTTAAACCAGCAAGGAGTGATTCAGATCAGTACCTCGACCTGGCCGCTCAGTGGTGATGAAATTCAACGTGCTCTATCCAATGCACAAGTGAGTAACAAAGTACAACAACGTGTTATTGATTCAGTTCTGGCAAAATTAACAGCAGACAATCACCAGCTCAAAGTAGGCTTATTTGCGGAAAGTGATCCAAAAGATATTCCTCAAGCCTTTGGCGATCAGCAAAAGGCACAATTTCAGGCAGCTTTAGAGTTTAATGCAGGTGGCGAAAACTGGGATGCCAAGCTCCGGGTTAATGCCGAAAAAGATCGACAAATTGAGAATGATCAGGATGTAAATCTGGAAGGATCTTATCTAGCAGGGAAACTCTGGAATCAATGGCTGATTGCCGGCCAAATTCCGACCTATTGGGGTCCGGGACATGATGGCAGCTTGATTCGCGGCGATGCTAGCCGCCCAGTATATGGATTTATGGCACAACGTGCAGAACAAACAGCTTTTGAAACTAAATGGCTGTCCTGGATTGGACCGTGGCAATATCAGGCTTTTGCAGGACAATTGGATGATTATACTGCCGTTCCAGATGCCAAACTAATTGGTCTTCGTGTAACCGCACAACCTTTATCTTACCTGGAGCTAGGTGCTTCTCGTGCGATTCAATGGGGTGGGGAAGGACGTCCTGAAAGCTTAAGTTCATTATGGGATGCTTTTGTCGGGAATAAAGATAATGGTGGTACGGGTGAACCTGACCCATCAAACCAGATTGCTGGTTTCGATGCACGCCTGAATCTGTTTCCTTTGACACAGGTACCTATGGGCTTCTATGCGCAATATGTGGGTGAAGATGAAGCGGGTGGTCTGCCTGCGAAGAAAATGTATCTGGCTGGTATAGATTATTCTGCAACTGTAAGAAATATGCCATATCAACTGTATACAGAATGGGCAGATACACGGACTAACGGCAAGGTGCGTGGGGTTTCTTATAATCACAGTACTTACACTGATGGTTTTTATCAGCACGGTTATCCGCTGGCACATGCTTTAGGTGGTGATGCACAGATGATTTCAGTAGGTGGTGATATCCGTTTTGATCCGATGAACCGTTTATCTGGGCGGGTATTGTTTGCTGAAGTCAATCAGTCTGACCGTAGACCTGAAAATAATGCTGCTTTTGCTTTTGATGATGAAATTAAAGCACTAGATGTCACTTGGTCGCATTATATTCGCGCAGAAATGCCACTTAAAATTAATGCTTGGATAAGTGACTCAGATGTAAATGGTCAGGATGGCGGTGCCTCTATTGGAATTGAAATTCCATTAGAAAAAGGCTTGTTTAGATATTAATATTCAAGATACAACAACAAAATCCTGCTCATCTGGCAGGATTTTTTATATTTTCAAAAATTTCAGACAAAAAAAACGCAATGATTGGGGTTGTCATTGCGTAGAAAAAGGAAGTTTCTTTCAAAACTAAATCAAGATTAACTGTGGAGAGAGTTAAATTTGATTCCTTACTGTATGTAAGTATAGTAGGACTCATTCTCATGTGACTCATCAGTATTCATGTTAATAGATGTTAAGTAAGGTTAAAACTATGAAGAATCTGTGTGTAAACTTGCCTTATTTTTGCGCATTTTGGCCTTAAATAAAAAAAGCCCTTCATATGAAGGGCTTTTTTTAAATATTGTCTATCTTAGAAATGAAAAACACCTAAGCCTGTTTTTACTTCATCTAAAGTGGCCTGTGTAATGTCACGGCATTTATCTGTACCCGTTTTCAAAATATCCATGATGTAATCCGGATCTTTGGCCAGTTCCATACGACGTTCACGAATCGGACCGATCAGCTCTTTCAGAATACCTTCCAGACGTTTTTTCACCGTACCATCACCCAAACCACCACGGCGATAATGTGCTTTCAGTTCTTCCAGTTCTTCTTTATTGGTGTCGAATGCATCAAGGTAAGTAAATACCACATTACCTTCAACCTGGCCTGGATCTTCGATACGAAGGTGATTCGGATCGGTATACATCGCATTGACAGCTTTTTTGATGTCTTTATCAGAAGCATCCAATACAATGGTATTGCCTAGAGATTTAGACATTTTTGCTTTGCCGTCAAAACCTGGTAAGCGTCCCACATTAGAAAGCAGCGCCTTACATTCAGGCAGTAATTCACGGCCAATCTGACGGTTAAGGCGACGTACAATCTCATTGGTCTGTTCGATCATTGGAATCTGGTCTTCGCCCACCGGAACTACAGTTGCTTTAAAGGCTGTGATATCTGCTGCTTGAGCCACTGGATAGCATAAAAAACCTGCAGGAATATCACGCTCAAAACCACGCATCTGAATTTCTGATTTAATGGTCGGGTTGCGCTCTAGACGTGAAACTGTCACAAAGTTCAGATAGAGCATGGTCAGTTCGTTTAAGGCTGGCAGGCAAGACTGAACACAGATTGTAGTTTTAGTTGGATCAATGCCGACAGCCAGATAATCTGTCGCCACTTCAATAATATTGCGACGTACTTTTTCAAAGTTATCTGCATTATCTGTCAAGGCTTGAGCATCAGCGAGTAACAAATGTTGATGGTGAGAATCTTGTAAACCTACGCGAGAGCGTAATGAACCGACAAAATGGCCAAGGTGAAGCTGTCCGGTAGGACGGTCGCCAGTCAAGATTACTGGACGATTATCTTGATTACTCATTATCTATTCCAAAAAGTAGTCTGTACTACATCAATATTTTAACGAATGGCCACATTGTACGGCATTCTGTTTTTGAATGTCAGCCAGAAAAAAAGCCGTAGTAAAAAATCTTATTAATTAAACAAGTGAATACAATATTTTTTAAATATTTTCATTAAAATATGTCTAAAGGTAATAAGGATAACAAGAATGGCGAGCAGCTTATTAATATTATTGGATGATATTGCGACTGTTTTAGACGATGTTGCCGTGATGAGCAAGATGGCTGCAAAAAAGACAGCAGGTGTCTTGGGTGATGACTTGGCATTAAATGCCCAGCAAGTCAGCGGTGTACGGGCAGAACGTGAACTTCCTGTGGTATGGGGAGTAGCCAAAGGTTCTTTTATTAATAAGCTGATTCTTGTTCCTTTGGCTTTACTTATTAGTGTGGTTGCACCCTGGTTAATTAATCCTTTACTAATGATTGGTGGTCTATTTCTCTGTTATGAAGGCGTAGAAAAAGTCCTGCATAGCTTAAAGCATAAGAAAGCCAAGACTGAAGAAGATGCTGAGGCTGAATTCACTACGATCGAAACCGATTTGGCCACATTTGAAAAAGAGAAAATTAAGGGTGCGATCCGAACTGATTTCATTCTGTCTGCGGAAATTGTAGTGATTTCTTTGGGCACCGTGGCAGCCGCAGCTTTTACCACCAAGGTCATCGTACTGGCAGGAATTGCCATATTAATGACAGTCGGGGTGTACGGCTTCGTTGCCATGATTGTTAAAATTGATGATCTAGGTTTGTACCTGACTAAACAGGCATCCAGCTTCAAGCAAAGTATAGGCCGTGGATTGCTGGCTTTTGCCCCTAAATTGATGAAAACCCTGACGATTGTAGGTACGATTGCAATGTTCCTGGTCGGTGGCGGGATTATTGCCCATACCATTCCATGGTTTCATCATTTCACTGAAGATTCGGTTGAGTATGTAGAGCATATGCCTAGTCTGGGCAGTATCGTAGGGGCTGTTACGCCTACACTGATTAATCTGGTGATTGGTTTTGTGGCAGGGTTAATTGTATTTATCTTGATTGGCTTTATTCAAAAAATCAGATCGAAACCAAAGCAGGCATAAATTAGGCCCGTTAAAATAAGCTGACTTTAAACTATAAGGAATCTCACTATGCGCTGGAAAGGACGTCGTGTTAGTAGCAATGTAGAAGACCGTCGTGGCGGTGGTGCCAAAGCCGGTGGAATCAGTATTCTCGGGTTGATTATTGCTTTCGTGGCCTGGAAGTTTTTTGGCGTTGATCCACAGCAAGCCTATCAAACCACCAAGCAGGTCACGCAAGGGGTTTCTAGTGCAGAAACACGGGGTCTGGAAAATCCAACGCCAGAGCAGCAAGAAGCGATCGATTTTGTAGGAACTGTCCTTGCCGATACAGAAGATACCTGGTCTCAAGTATTTCAGCAGCAGCTGAACCAGCAATATACTGCACCTAAGCTGGTTCTATTTAGTGGGGTAGTAAATTCTGGTTGTGGTACGGCGCAATCGGCCATGGGACCTTTCTATTGTCCGGCAGACCAGAAAGTTTATATTGATACGACATTCTTTAAAGATATGCGTACTCAGATGGGAATCAGCGGGGAACAGAACTCAACCGAGTTATCTCGCAATGATCAGGCAGGCGATTTTGCTCAAGCCTATGTGGTAGCGCATGAGGTGGGTCATCATATCCAGACCATTTTAGGTATTTCCTCACAGGTACAGCAGGCACGTCAACAAGCCACTCAAGTTCAGGGCAATCAACTTTCTGTACGTCAAGAACTACAGGCAGATTGTCTGGCTGGTGTATGGGCTTATCATAACCATGAGCGTACTCAGTTCCTGGAGCAGGGGGATGTACAGGAAGCCATGGATGCGGCACACAAGATCGGTGATGACTATCTGCAGAAAAAAGCACAAGGCCATGTCGTACCGGATAGCTTTACGCATGGTACCAGTGCACAGCGGGTAAAATGGTTTAATACCGGTTTGAAATCAGGACAAATGTCTGCTTGCGATACTTTTAATCAAAATATCTAAAATTAAAGATCAAAAAAGGGGAGCAAATGTTCCCCTAATGATTGAATAGTTATTTTTCCAGAAAACGACGGAAGTTTTTCAAAATCTTGATACTGACAAATAAGGCAGCCAAGGCAAATAGCGAAATCGCAAAGAGAATATATTTTAAATTGCTGATGTCATTATTATAAAATTGCTTCAATTCATTTTTGGAATAGCTAAGTTTAGTGATCTGACCAGTTCGACTATCTTGGAACTGAATATTTTCAATATAAAAATAATTTCTCACTTTTACTAAATTAACATTTTGAATCTGCCGGGTATGTGACTGGTTATAGTCATCAGTACATAGGGCCGCATAATGCTCACAGCTGATTTTTGCTACATAACCATTTCCCGCAATCAGGATAAACAGCGCATTGTCTGGACGTTGATTATTAGACACCAGTACATATTGTGCTTTGGCACTGCTTTTTAAAGGAATGCTCACGGCTTGCTGATAATATTGATCTGCTTTCAGAATTTCCTGAACTTTGGCAACACAGGTAAACATCAAGGAGAGTGTGACCAGAAAAATGACAGCAGCGAGACATAGACGAAATATGGTTTTGACAGTTTGATGCATAGGAGAAAATTTCTAAATAGAAAGAAGAGAGATGAGCAATAAAGTGCTTTAAGACTGTATGTTAAATCATCAGTTGTGAATATTGAAAAGAAACTTAACTTAATTCGAAAAAAAATGGGACTAAACTTGATCCGCTAAAATATACTGTTTTTTTAAATTTATATTTCAAGTAAATCTTTCAGCTCACGGCTGCAAATTGCCAAATCTTAGGAAACCTAATGGGAAGTTTCTTTTTTTTACAACTGTTGACGGTGGTCTTTGCTCTGTCAATTGCCACTACCATGTTCAACAAACGTGTTCTAAGTTTTCCTCAAGCCATTGGTGTGCCGATTGTTTCCGCTATTTTTGTATTTATCCTGCAATGGTGCGCCAGCCTGTTACAGGGTAATCCATTTTTTAGCATCAATATTGATAATATTGAGAAAGCAGTTCGCCATGTCAATTTTTATGACTTCCTGATTAATGGGGTGATCTGTTTCATTCTGACTTCATCCGCATTGAAGTTTAAGGTTTCAGATTTACGCAATCACTGGCGGCCGATTGGTATTCTGGCCAGTCTGGCATTGGTTTTCTGTGCAGTTTTCTTTGGTATTGCGCTGTACGGTTATCAGTTCCTGATTGGTAACCACGTCGATATATTAGTCCTGCTATTACTCGGTGCTGCGCTCGGAGCAACGGATCCCATTGGGATTAAAGGTGTACTCAGTTCGGTACGCGCACCCCATCATTTGATCGTGAAACTGGAAGGTGAGTACACTATAATTAGTAATATGGAATTATTGATAACTCGTTAAAATTACAATAAATATTCTTTACCTAAAAAATTCCATGTTTTATTAATAATTCTCTAAAAAAAATCATCTTTTCGATTGAAAAATTCTGTATATTTTTTGTGCATAGGGTTGAGTGAACGTATTACTCTTTAAATTTCTAGGAAAACCATAGTCACAAAAAGTATTTCTAATAAATTATTGGGTAATTCTGAGCTAGTTTTTCTCGATCGATGAAATTTATAGGTAATCCTTCCATAAGACGATCTTGCAGGAATTTTATCAAATAACCTTTAGGAAGAAGCTGTATAGCACATTAGAGGAATTACAAGCTGATCTAGATGTTTGGCTGAAATTCTATAATACTGAACGAACTCATCAGGGAAAAATGTGCTGTGGTCGCACACCACTAGAAACACTATTTGATGGGAAGCGAATTTGGGCTGAAAAGAATTTAGCTCAAATTTAACCTGACAGGCACACTAAAAAAATGGGTAACTGTCAGATCGGGTTTGAGCTAGTACATATTAATTCTGCTAAGCCAGATAATATCAATCTTTAACTATTGATAAAATAGAGTGATTACCTTTTTGATATTCGGATAACTTGTTTTTAATCTTATGGTTTTCATGGACTAGATTATTTATCTGACCTGCCTTAATTGCATTTTTCTCTTTTAACTCTTTAATTTTTGCCTTAAGTTCTTTAATTTCGTTTAATAAAGCAGAATTCTTTTGAGTATCTGTTGTACCACCATTTTTTATTTTTTGAAGATTTTTTGCTGCGGTGATCTTGTTTTTCAATTCAACAATTTCAGGGTCATTTCCTTTAATTGCTCCACGTTCACGACCAGCCTCTAAAGCAACAGCATCAAATGAAATTCTTTTGTCTTGCTCAATTAGGCGTTGTAACGCTTCTTCGTACAGTTTTACTCGTTTAGAACTCATGCGCTTACTTTCTCCAATAGTTTATCAATTGCTTTAATTTCAAGATCGGTTTGTTGGCGATACGGAGAGCCTTCATCAAATCGCTGAATGATTTTTGATAAAGAGGTTTTTAGTGTAGAAAGAGCTTTCACAGATCTATCATTGAAGATAGCTTTAGGGCATGTAACACAAGCACTAATATGAGCTAATGAGAGTTTGTCACAAGTGCCATTCATTGAGCATCCACCTAAAGGAGTTTGCTTATATGCAATGCGATTGTCTTTCATACTTTTCAGTGTTTTTTTACGATCCTCAAGGAAGTCAACTGTGCTTACATTCATTTTATTGACTTCAAGCCATGTTCCATGTCCACCAAACAAGGGGTTCGCTTGATTTCGTGTATCTGCTAGATACTGGTCACATTCAGCTTCGAGCAATTCATCTTGGAACTCAGTAATGAAGTCTTGTTTAGCAAGATCTTTTGCAAACATAGCCCCATCAGCGTAGTAGGCTGTCATATCAACTTCAATATGCTTCAATTGGTTTTTTAGTGTGGGAAGGCTAACAAGCCCACTTCTAGCACAATACACAGCAAGAGAGCGTCTAAATTGGTGGTGAGTGAAGGACCACATCTTACCTATAGCAATATCCTTATTGAAAGCGGCTGATGGCTGAACTCTTACAAGTTCATCGAAATCATCTTGGGTTACAACACAATTGGTTATTAATTTCTTAAAGTTATCACCGAAAACTATCTGTGTTAAACCGTAGTCAGGAAATAAATTCGATGAATTGGTATCTTTATGATAGAAAGAATAAAATAGCGGTACTTCCGATTCTATCAATGAATCTATAGAACACTGTTTCTTTAACCTTAATCCAATACGACAAATAGATTGAGCGACTTTATTTGCAGATTCTAGGTTTTTGGATGTTACCCATAGAGCAGAAACCCGTTTCATGCCTACAAGTTTAGTTGTATAGGCTCTAACGGTATAAACCTCATTGTTGTTGATGACTTTCTTTTGGAATGCATCGTATGCACAAGAGATTCCTTCGGTTTCTCTCATTCCTGTAAAACACAAAAAATAGAAATAAGCATAAAATTGAAGATTTTTAATATGGTAGATGAACTCTTGTTTATCGCTAATTGAGTATTTATTACAATATTTAACCAGAGCATATTCCTCAAGAGTTTCATAGAACTCTATTCCTTTTCTTGATCGACTCTTTGTATTTCCATAATTCTTTATTTCTGCCACATTCTTATGCCACGCTTCGATGTTTTCGTGGATTTCAAGATACTCCTTAAATAAATCCGCACCATTCTGAATGAAAGTTGAATATATATGGGTTGGGATAATAAGTGTTTGAGATTTATCATCAGGTAGTTTTTTTACTGCTGCATAAATGGTATCAATTACATCTACAGAAAATCCAAAAGTATGATCCGTTAAGAATTGGCGGACTTTATGCAGTTTATACATAACAAGCATTCTTTTCTTTTGAGTGCTTTTCTTTATTAATTTTAGGTCTTCTTTAAATTGATTTATCGCAAATGTATTGTTGCTAACTTCTGTAGCTCTTACATTAAGTTGTAGGCACATTAAGATGAAGTACCTAACATGAGTCATATCTCCCATTAGAGTGCTTACTTTGGTATATCCCTTAGCTGTTAGTTTAAAGTGCAATAGGGAATAACAAATTAATTTAAACTCTAATTTTAAATCTTCAACTAAATTCTTATCAGGATGGGCTTTAAACTCCTCCAAAAGAAAATAGACATTGCTAGAAAAAACGTCACCTGAGTATGTGGAGAAATTCCAAACATCATCACTAAACAGAGATAAGGGTTTACCCTCAATGTCTGATGATATTACTGTTTTATTATTGGGGTAGTAATCGTTAGTTTCACCAAGCGATTTTCTATCATAAATCTCAGATAAATTCATTATACAGTTTCCAATAATTTTAAGGTCATTGAAATTTCAGCCCAGTATTCATCAATATCACCCTCATCAATTTCATCTTGAATTAGAGGGATTAATTCTTTTGTTTCAGGGAAAGAAGCTTGAAGATCATCTAGTATTTGAATGATTCTTTCTTGTATTAAAATACCTTGTTCATTATTTTTTTTCTTGGATGCCTTAAACATATCAAGAACAGATAATAATTTTCTAATATCTGTTCTATCAGGGTGTAATATGAAGTTTGAGCAGAATAAACACGATTCAGGTCTTCTACAATCAGGCGTAATAGCTATTTCAGGATTTATACTTTTCTTCTCGATATTTGAACAATTCCCCATAGGTATAGTTACTGTTTCTATCTCAGATGGCTTGTAAATATAAGAATTATTTAAAATATTACCGAAAATATTATCGAGAGCATCAGACATTTCATTTGCAGAATCATCGAAGGTTGTTTTTCCATAATTAGCTACAAAAGTTCTCCGATTATTTCCTAACTTTAATGATGCTAGCCTTACGGAATTTGTTGTTCTTAAAAATTCCGTTGAAATAATTTGGCGTATTCCACGAAGGGGAATCCAATTATCACTAAAATTAGTTGTGAACCATTTTTTATATGCGTTTAAAGCATTTGCTGTTATTGGAGTGATGTTGTTATAGCCACGACTTTCAGAACGGCTATTAGGGATATATATAAATAGATTATTCTCGTAAGAGCCTAAAAAATCTTCTGAATATTTGGTTAGCAACCATGAACGAAATTCAATATATTCTTTGAAGTAGGGAAGAAAATCTATTCCAAATTCAATAGGTACTTCATCACCTTTAGCTCGGTTTTTCCTAGCAAAAGTTCTTTTACCTTGTGAACTAGGAACTGTTTCAAACTTATCTGATTCGATTGAAAATAGACTTGAACGGTTGGCAGCAGTAACGCAAGTAAAGCAGAATAAAAAGGCTGCAATAGCCTTGTTTGCTAGGTCTTCATGTTTGTCATACCAATCTTTAGTTTTGCCTGACGTAACGACGGAACGCAACCCTTTGTAATTCAAATTACAATCAATTTTATAATCGTCATATTTGAAATTAAAGGAGATAGGGAAAGTACCACCTTCCATCAAGAAACTTTTAATTGTTAAGAAAATTGAAATGTTATGTAAAAAGAATGATTCAATATCATACTCAGTGTGATTCCATTGACTTTCATCAACTGAATCTTTGGGAATGGTTTTTGAGCGTATTAAAATATTATTAACATCAGTATCTAATGCAATTGAAATTATATAAGCAAGCATACATTGTAGGTTACTTGCATAAGAATTTGAGAGTGATTTTTTCTTATCTACAGAAACAACTCTTGAGATAAGATATTTGGTATAGTCTGTATATAGTTGATAAATTTCAGATTTATTTTTAAGGTCAATTGTTGGATTGTGCTTGTTTATATACTCAAATATTGCATTAGAACTAGCAATCATTTTCTTAATTGATTCGGCATTATTATTTTTAATAATGTAAGCTAATAATGCTTCTTTTAAAATACCGCATCTTGATTTCTGTAGGCTGCTTTCAATAACCAATGATGGTTTAGACCAACTAGGTTTTTTAAACATTGAGTAACAAAGATTACCATAATCTTTTTTAAGTGTTCTATTGTTTATTTGATAGCTTAAAACTAATTCTTCTATTTTACAGTCACGAATAGCACTAAGATCTTTTATATCTATAATCGTGATTTTTCTTTCAGTATATAAGTTCAAAAATTAATCCTTTTGAGCACTAATTGGGTTTAAAAGACGCTTCTCAAGTGACTTTTGAGCACCATTATATAAATCTATTTCATGGTAATAATTGAGATACCTTTCAGTTACTTGTGTTGATTTATGACCAAGTAACTTTTTAATGTGTAATAGTGATTGAGAATTATTCCATCCTAGATCAATACACTTTTTCAAACTATTTAGAGCAAACGTAGCACGTAAATCATGTAGGCTGAAATTAGGGAAATCAGGGTGCGTTGCTTTAATCATTTTAATTAAAGATATTAGTTGGGATTTGAGTGTTCCACCAACTGCAATATTCTGATCTAAACCATGATCGCTATTCTCTAATTCATAAATTTCTTGCTTACTCGTGTAATAGGGGGTTCCTCTTTTAGTTAAAAAAACATAGTTATTATCAGTTAAGTCGTAATAGCTTAGTCGAGCAGCACCTTTCCATGTTTGAGATTCAGTGAATTCAATCAAATCTAAGCAAAGTTGGTAGGGGATATAGATTGCCATTTCACTTGAAAACTTTGAATCTATAGAAGTGCCATTACCCACTGTAAGTTTTAATCTATTATCGAGAACAGTTTTTTGTATTAATATTTCTTTTATATGCTTTACTCGAATTGTTGAAATTGTTTGCGATCTAGCACCTGTTTCTAAGGCAAATTTAAAAAAAAGTTGAAATGCTCTACTAGGGTGATTTTCCAAAGTTTGCATAATAGTGCTTAGGTATTCAGGTTCAATTGGGTGTAGCACTCGACCATCCTTAATCCCATCAACAGTATCTTTCTTTTTAGCAATAGGTCTTGCTAAATTAGTAGTTTCAACTTCTCTGATTTGACTAAAACCCAATGAGTCAACAGTCCTAATGTTTCTTGCAATAATCTGAAAAGGCAATCCATTTTTAATAACGCCTTTATCAAATAATTTATGTTTGAAACTGAATTTATAGAAATTAACAACACTATTTATTTTCTTACTTCGAGTTGAACTTTTTATTAAGTTTCGATGGTATAGACGATCTAAATTAGAAACATATCGATTGATAACTCGGTCTTCTTCCTCAAGTGGTAAATATAACCAATCAAAATTCACATTGTCATGTTGACAGTCTTCAATGAAACGATAGAAATCTAACAAATCATATGCAATAGAAAGTAGTGTTTTATAATCTCTACTACCATTTATTGCCAAATATTTGATGAAATAAAGGCTTGCGATTTCCCAAACTTCCCCATTGCTTTGAATAATAGTAGGCATGATTGGTGTTAATACTTTTTGCTGACTTAAGAAAAAAGGAATCTTATTTCCTTGTGCATCTTCTTCTACATGAATCAACTCAGCCAGCTTAAAGTTTTTAATTTTAAGTAATTCAGCTTTGCTTCTATAACTATCTTCTTCTAGCAACATGAGTAACTAACTTTTTAGTAATAATTCCATATTTGCAAATATACTCTAAAATTCCATATATGTAAATATAGAGTAGGTGAATCACTGTTTAATGATGCGATGTGTATTGCATTATTTATGACCTTGCTGAATGTACTGCAAGGTGAAAACTTTACTGTACTTGCCGTCCTGCAAACATTGCTTTATGAAATTGTCGTGGCAGTCTTGATCGGAATCGGTTTTGGTCTGGCGATTCTACGTATTCTGCGCGGTAAGCATGAAATGGAATCACTGATATTAACTACTGCACTGTTGGCTTGTGGTTCATATCTGGTTGCTTTATTGGCGCATGCTTCTGCTCCCATTGCCTGTGTAATCGGCGGCTTGATCGTCGGTAATAAATGGAAAGAAATTCTGGCTGATGCAGACATCGGTGATGTAAACCATTTCTGGCATACGGTAGAGGGGATTATCAATTCCTTCCTGTTCACCTTAATTGGTCTGGAACTGTTCATTATTGATCTAAGCACCAGTCTGGTTCTAGGCGGAATTGTTGCTTTCATAATTCTGCATTTGGCGCGATTCCTGGCCAACCATCTGTCTTTTGCATTATTCCCTAGAATGCGCAAGAAAAGTTATAACGGTAGTTTAACCATTCTGTCTTGGGGTGGTGTACGTGGCGGGATTTCCTTAGCCTTGATTCTGGCAGTGGCCAATATTCCACAACTGGAAGCGTATAGCAGTATTCTGATTGGATATACTTTCATTGTGGTACTTCTTTCTGGGGTGGTTTGTGGCCTAGGTTTGCCAGCCGTAATGAATGCCTTCTATTACAACCCGAATGAAGAAACTCAAGGCTTTAAAGGCTGGTATCAGCGGATGTGCCACAAGATGAACCGGCGCGGTTTTCAGTATATTGTAGGGGAAGATGCAAATGGAAATGAAACCATCACCATCTTCCAGCCTGAAATGCTGGTTGATAAGAAAGATGCCGATGGTGTAGCAACCGTGCATCATCCTGACAAAGTACAGGAAGTGAAACGTTTAGAGAATCCAGAGAATTTCTAATTGTGAGAATTTTTTATCAAGATTGAAAGCCTATGACATCAAGTGCAAGCCAGGAAATGGCACAAATGATTCTGAGTGTGGTCAGTCAGATTCCATATGCGAAGGTAGCGACCTATGGACAGATCGCTAAGCTGGCTGGCTTGCCCAAACATGCGCGTCTGGTGGGTAGGGTTTTAAGTCAGCTTGATACAGAAACCGATTTGCCTTGGCATCATGTCCTGAACGCTCAAGGTAAGATCAGTCTCAATAAACTGGATGAATATGGACATAATATTCAACAGCAAAAATTAGGCGCAGAAGGGATCCTATGTGCTGGAAATCGGGTCAGCTTAAAGCAGTATCAATGGGATGGATTTGTTTGAAAGAGAAATCCCCACTTGATTGAAGTGGGGATTTTTTTATTACTTACGGATGACCATTACAGGAACATTGGCCTGTCCCAAGATGCTTTGTGCAACACTTCCCAGGAACAGTTTCTTGAAGCCAGTACGGCCATGTGAACCAATCACAATCAGATCAGTATTCAAGGATTCAGCTGCCTTGACAATTTCGCTATAAATCACCTGACCTTCGAGTAGCTGGGTCTCTGCATTAATACCTGCCGCAGCAAATTTCGCTTTTGCTTCATCAAGTGTCTTCAGAATTGCAGTACGGGCACGTTCAACCAGGTCATTGGTTTGAGCTGCTGTAATATATTCAGCAGCGATATAGGGATCAAGTGCCAGCACCTGAACCACTGTCACTTTACTGTTAAATGCTTTGGCAATTTCGACGGCTTTATCGACTGCAGCATAGGAAGTTTCTGAACCGTCAACGGGTACTAAAATATGTTCAAATGACATTAGAATTCTCCTTATCGGAAATAAATTTTATAAAAATATGACGCGTTAAAATCGTGTACGAATTGTTGTTTATACTTTGATCATAGCGCGTATTTTATAAAAATAAAACCAAGTAAATACCTCAGTATTATATTTAACAAATCAATAATTTTTAATGGTTGGTATATTTTATAAGTTTTTGATTTATATTTATATTTATATTTTAAGATTAAAATAATATGATTTTAGAATATTAATGAACTAACTTAAAAAAGCCATCTGATTTTAATACTGCGTTATTACCTGTAATTTTAGATTCAAAAAATCCCTGTTATATAAAACTGTAGGGACAGGTTTAAAATTGAGATTTTAATAATAAAAAATCTATCAAACTGCATAACGATAGCCTAGTATTTCTAATAGCATGCTTTTATCAGCATAATTTTAGTATTCTAAAACTTCCCTTTCCGAGGGTGGGTTAATAACATTATTTTCTTTTTTAGATTGATCACGATCTGAAATGGATTTTTCACATTCATTGTAGTGATCAATTGCAAAGTTTTTAATTAAGGCTAAACGTCCAGACTGATCTTGTAGTATTTAATAGACCTCTTGCGAAAGTAAAAACTGCCTCAATATAGATTTCATGAAATATCAGA
>ERZ1023241.212-NODE-212-length-14793-cov-15.952775_pt1 | contig 14793 bp, 7 predicted proteins | sample MGYA00380455_ERZ1023241 | MGnify/ENA primary metagenome ERZ1023241 (study PRJEB33173, sample SAMEA4830304) | metagenome | study: EMG produced TPA metagenomics assembly of the PRJEB25223 data set...
TGGTCATCTTGGGCAATGATGACAAGGTCTGTGATGACACTTGCCAAAATACCATACCATCATCAGTGACACGGCGATTAAGCAAAATGTCGATATGCTCATTCATCAGCCGAAGCTCGCCGACTTTATCAATATCATTTGGCAAATTATCCGACAAATCGCCTTCGCTGGCATGACTGATTTGCAAATCTGGATACAGCTTACCACCTGCATCTAGTGCAACCACCAAATGCTCAACAATCTCACGATTGGGCGTTTGGGTTTTTGCCAAATAACGACCATCCAAATAGTTGGCAGCCAGCTCATAGTCTTCTGCTGCAATTGCACGCAATAGCCCCTGAACCGCCCCTCGTGGCGTTTCACGACCAAAGCTATCTACCATGGTTTTGGTTGGATTTTCTTGAGAAGTCGGCAACAATTTAGCAGTCGCATGGCTTGGCGTTGTTATTGCCATTAACAGAACCATCATCATACCTGACAGCACCATACCGATTTTTTTAGCCATCTTTTGCACAATCACTCACCATAGCTTCATTGACAGACTTAGCTTTTTGCTAACTATAACGCATTATAATTTAAATAATCATGAAAAACCATGACCAAAAATAAACCTGATTTTAATCAAATATAATTCAATCATTTATTATTTTAATTTAATCATTAATGTTACAACACCACCAAATGACAAGCAATAATAATGGCAGATAATGAAAACTCATCATCTGCCATCGTTGCTATCAATCATTGGCATGGCTTGGGCTTATCATCTTAATCATTCATATTTGATTAAGCGTCAATCCCATCAGCCAAACAAACATTGTGTTTAAATTACTACTTAACTTCTTGTTGTTTTTTTGTGCCAAAGACCACAGAGGCTTTACTGTCATCGGCGTTGTGTGTAAATGACCCGCCCATCTCGTTTGCATTTGGACCATAAAATCCACCTGTAACATTGGCATTTTCGATGACGATGGATTTGCCTGTACTGCTAGAATCTATCTTGTAGCCCCCTGCGTTCGCTTTGGCGGTGCTGGCTGTGCCTGTCCAGCCATTACCTGCGATTTTGCCTGTGATGTTAAATACAGGGTCTTGGCGGCCTTGGGTGGTCAGTTTGCCTTTAACTGATTTTCTCTCAAAGTCAATGTCAAAATCAGCAATATCTTGGGCCTCATTAAAGCTTTTTCCTGTGCTCGTTCCTGTGTCCTTTCCTGTGATGTATCCTACCCAGTTCCCCAAATATTTGGCTGTGCCTGTGGTTGGTACGGCTTTATCGCCTGTGGTAGCGGTGCGTTCGCCTTGTAAAAAGACGCTATGGCTACCACCGATACTAAGCTCACCAAATTTTAGGTATTCAAAGTTTTTGCCATAGGTTTTGACGATAACTTCATCATTCACCATCAAAGTCTCGCCCGCTTTGTTTGTGGCAGACTCTGGCTTTTCTTTGAATTCATTGACATATGCGGTGGCATCGGTAGGCACCAAATCAATGACGGTAGAACCCAAGACCAACTTTTTGGCATTGCCAAAGTTATCCAGTTCTTTTTTGCTGTTAGCGGTAAAGGCGGGATTGGTCGTACCAGGTTTATTAAATGTCCCAAGTGCATAGGCATCTAAGATGGCTTCGGTTTCCTTAGCTTCACCCTCTTGTTTAGCACCAAAGACGCCAAAGAGTTTGTTGTCATTGGTTAGGAATTTACCTGCCAGCTCCTCGGCGTTTGGTCCATAAAAACCGCCTTCTAGGCTATTTTTGGCATCGCTGGTAAAGGGGTGTTTGGCTTTGCTTGCATCATCTTTATTGACTGCGGTGGCACTGCCACGGAAGCGGTTGCCGTAGATATTGGCATCGATGTCATAGCGTTTGGTTTTATTAACACTGCCCTTATGGCCGTCTTGTATGTTACTAGACAGCTCACCTTTTAGGCTCTTTTTACTAAAATCTACCGTAAACTCACTGCTATGACCATATTCACCGCTATAACCATTTGGTTTGTCTTTCTCATCAGTTAATAAAGATGGGTACTCATGGGAAGACATTGCACTATGGTGATTACCAGCTCGTCCTCCAAAACTGCTAAATGATTGTCCATTTTTGGCATCGGTCATAAAATCCCAAGTGCCTTTATACTTAACTTTAGATACAGGCAATTCTTTAGCAGTTTGTGTACCTTGATAAAATAAAGCACCATCAAAACCAATTTTAGCTATTTTCTTTTGAAAGTCGATATTAGAATAACCTGAGCGATAAATATAACCAGAACGCACATACTTCAAATCACGAGTGCGTGCTTTATTCTGCCCATCATGTGAATAATTAATATTTTTTTTATAAATGGGTTCAGCAAGTTTTGTTAGATAGTCATCAAGAACTTTTTCAATATAAGCTTTTAGTGCCACTTCATTAAGTCTTTCATTTTCAGGGAGTTTTTTATTGTCGCTTTTGATTTTATTTTCAATGTTTTGCCTATCTTGGTTGTAAACATTTTGTACTTCTTTGCTATTTTTGATGTTTTGCCAAATAGAGTTGTCAAATGGCTTATGCTCCAAGCCACCTTCAAGTTTTACAACATCATCTGTACTGATTGGGGCATGTTCTTTTTCTTTCTGTTCTCCTATCTGGTTACGAAGCTTTAATTCCATTGCATAACCCATGGCAGGTTCTTGAATTTCTGGCACTTTATCTTTTTTATTTTCATCGGTTGGCACATCTTTATATTGTGGTTTTTGTGTGCTAGCACCGCCTGCACCAGAGTTTGCACCGCCAGTACCGCCAGTACTGCCTGTACTGCCTGCATTATCAGTGCTGCTTGTACCGCCAGCATTACCTGCATTGCCTGCATTTGGGATGGGTGTAGGAGCAGGTGGATTTGAACCACCACTGCCACCACAAGCGGTTAATAAGACGGCAGAGATTGCCACACACAGTGTGGTTAAAGGAATGTGTTTCATAAAATAATCCTCTGATGGGTTGATGATATTTCTAAAAAGTTTGTTGATGCCTATTTTGGCATTTTGACAATGTGCATTTGGCGTATTTGTTTGGGCATTGATGATAAATGCGGTTTATGATGGACAAAATACGGCAAATTTACATTGATAAATAATAACATAAACAATAACAATTATCATTAGATTTGTAATTTTTTTTCTCGATTTTTTCTTGATATTGTCTATGATGGTATATTTTTTACAAAAAATAAAAGTAGGGCATGCTTATCCCATCAAAAAATGCGACTAAACTCAACAAACATTTGATTTTTATGATAATTTGCCTTGATGTCGTTACTTTTATTGATGTTTTTACTGATGGTCAGCCGTGGCGTGATGCCCCATTTGTGAATGTCCCTGTGCCAAAATGATAAAGACGCTTGCACCTGTTTATCATGGCGAATTTGTCCGCCACTGGTTAGGTTTGCCCCTTGGTAATGGCGTTTGTTGATGCTGATTTGGGCACGACTTGAAAGACCGCCCGCCCATTCTTGCCCCCACGCTGTGCGTATGCCACGGCGCTCATAGCTGTCAGATGGGTCTTGTGGCACTTTTTCATCATAAAAGTCTGCGCCCAAAAGATAATAGCGTGTGGCATTTGGGTAATAAATCAATGATGTGCTGTATAAAGTGTTGTTACTGTCAGCCCTAGGCGTCCGATGGTTGGTTAGCCGTGATATGTCTATGGCGTTTAGGCTTTGAAATTTTGGGTTGATTCTATAATCAGCTGACATGCGTATGCCTATGGTGTCGGTATAACGCTCATGCCCATAAAATCGTTTTTCACCATAGACCTCAAGACCGATGTCTTTTTTGGCATCAGCAAAGCCCAAATTTGCCCCCAGTCTGCCCCAATGGTCGTTGTATTTTTTATGATTCTGATGATGTTTGCCATGGATTTGGGCGTTTGTTCCCACATATGCCCCTTTGGGTAAAGACCACTTTTTATCCGCCCCTAATTGGTAGCTTAGGGTGATGGCATCAATGGGTTTATCAAAAGTCCATTGACCTTGCGTGGTGTTTTTGGGGGTTTGATTGATGTTATCTTCTTTGGCCAGATTCATGCCTGCTTGCCATGTCCATGAATCTCGTTGTTTTAACGCTTGTCTGTACTGCCCAACAACCTGTCGCACATCATATGGTAAGTTATCAGCATGTAATTTATTAAATTGGTCAAGGGCGGCTTCGTTTTGTTTGTCCATAAATAACGCCCTTGCCAGATGAAAACGCACCACATTATATTCAGGCACGATGGCGATGATGCGACGCAGTTCATCAATGGCTTCTTTGGCGTTGCCCTTATCCAAAGCAGCCAAGGCATTGGCATACCCAAGCAAAATGCCATTTTGATGGTCTTTGGGCAGTTTTTGATAAATGGGTAATAATGCGTGAACGCCTGCCATGTGATTGGTCATGACAGCAGAATTTAGGGCGTGATTGAGTAAATCAGGGTGATCAAGCAGTAACGCTTCATCGGCGATGAGCGTATCTTCGGCAGGATTTGGTGTTTGTGCCAGTGTTGGTTCTGTTTTTGGGGTTAATGTATCATGGGACAATAACTCAGGCTGAGCATGGTTAATGATGGGTTCAGGGGTGGTTGTCTCTTGATTGATTGTTTCTTGATTGATTGGCTCTTGATTGTCGGTGCGACCATCATCGGCATGGCTGATATGAGCGATTAGAAAAGTCAAGCCAGCCATAAAAAATTTTATGGGTGTTTTGATGGGGGTGAATGTGGTGCGATAAACAGGCATGATGGTCATGACAGCTCCTATCAAAAAAACGACCATATTTTACCATTTTTTATGCTATTTAAAAATAAAAATGTGAATGATTATTAATTATTTTATCAAAATTAGTCGCTTCATTGGCATCTGATTAACACAACCTGATGATAAATAAGATACCATTGATGGTTTTAGTCATTATTTGATACAGTATAACGCTTTATTCTTGGCATCATTAGCCATAAGGTTACAAATTAGCCATCAGTTTACAATTGATAATAATGACCGACAATTATTTTACAAATCATCTATGAAACACTACAGACATTTGATGAAATATGCGTAAAATACGAAACCTGTTCACACACTATGATAAAGATGACTTATGACAAATAACAAAATCATCATCATAGAATAAACAGAGCATTGTGTCTATTTGCCATTGGCAAAAGGCATTTCACCCACTTGTGATTAATGGTTATCACGACACAGTTATTTATAACGATTGTTTATAACGATAAACATGAATTACAATGATAATAATTAGGAAACTACTATGAAAAATTTAACCAATAAACTATTGGCTGGCGTACTAAGTGCTGCTGTTTTGTTGCCTGCCGTTGGTATCTCTACCACCGCAGCTGCTAACGACCGTATTAAAGCACAAGCTTATGGCGATGTCAATTTTAACCAAAATCGTCAAAAAGCCATTCAAATGCTTGCTGCTCGTGGCTATCAAGTTACTGATATAGATGTTGATGACTTTTTGGGTAAGGTTGTCTTTGAAGTAGAAGCCTATAAAAACGGTGCTGAGTATGACATCGTACTTGAATACCCATCACTTCGCATCCTAAAAGAGCAGCGTGATTACTAATCGTGATTGCTAATAAAATGTGATGACTATCAATCACTTACTGTCATAAGTGATGACCGCTAAGAGCATCACTTAGCGATGATAAAATAAAGCCCTCATGTTAGATGGGGGCTTTATTCATTGTGTGATTGGGGTATGACACAATCACACAAAACACTGATTAAAAGTGCAGGTTAAAACTTCATTTCAAGTGCCAATTGGTAATTGCGTCCAGGAGCGGCATAGCGACCATAATGCTTATCTTGGCTAAGTCCTGTATGCTGATTGACCGCCCCTTCTGCTGTTTGGCGTAGAGCTTCCCATGTGGTGTAATAGGTATCAAATACATTGTACACGCCAGCACGCAAGGTAAAATTATCTTTTATGTTTACATAACCTGACAAATCAAGTGTTTGCCACGGCGTGGATTTTGCTTTGGTGGCTTGTTTTGTTTGAATGTTGCCATTACCTAAATTCTTATCTGCCAAAAGCTCGCTTGGATTTTTGGCATCAGAATGGGTGAACATGGCGTTTGCTCCCCATTTTTGGCTTGGGGCATCATAGCCAAGCCCCACCACATAACGAGATGGCTGAATGGCATCAAACAGCATGTTTGTTCCTGCCAAAGTTGGGTTTAAGGTTTTGCCTTTAACATCAACTTTGTTATAAGCCAGCGTTGAGTATAATCCATAGGGAATGCGGCTATTGACAGCATTTAGGTCAAGTCTGCCAAGAATGTTAATGCCTGTCAAATCAGCATCTTGCCCATTATGAAAGCCCAAATCACCCTTACCACGCTGTTTGCCTGCATTATCACCTTGAGTTAAGGTTCTAATCTCTTCACTTTTGCCAACAATCAAATCGGTATAGCGATTTTTAAAATAACTAATCTCAAGGCTGCCTAAGTGGTTATATAAAGTTGCTCCGATTTCTTGGTTAAAGGATTTTTCAGGTTTTAGCTTGGTTTGATGGACAGTCTGCTGACAAATGTACCAAAGACCCTTACAGCCATGTTGCGTGCCTTTACCGATGGTTACGCCAAAGCGTTCGCCATACATTTCAGAAAAACTTGGCATGCGAAAGCCTTGCGAGCTTCTATAAGCGATGTCTAGCCAGTTGGTGGGCTTGACGACCACGCCAAAATTCCAAGACAGCTGGTTGCTGGCACTGTTGTCCACCAAAGGCACATCGGATTTGTGTTTGATTCTGTCATAGCGAGCACCCAGCCCCAAATCAATATATTTATTGATGGTCATGTTGTCTTTTAAAGCGATGAAATAATTATCACCGCTGATGTGGCGAGTGGTTGAGCAATCAGCATAGCTGTTGGTCTCGCTATATTTACATTTATCATCTTTGACCACAGTCGCTTGATTTGGTTGATAGATATTATCCGTGCCTTTATTGGCGTTTTGTCGGCTGTTGTCATTAGTCCAACCCGCCCATTCGTTGCGTAAATCTTTATAAGCATTAAAGCCCAGTCTGTCTATCTCGTCGTATTTTTCTTGCCCCAAAATTTGTTTGATTTTCTCAAAGGGTTTTAGGGTGCTGTTGGGGTTTTTTTCATCATATTGGTCAATGACGGCTTGATAATCAATCTTATCGGTATTGGTTTTTTGGTTGTATTGCTCTATGCCTTGCTTGATGGCAAAATTTTGATAAGTGCTGTTTTTGGCGTTACAAGCCTGTGGATGGTCATGACCATAACCATAAGCATCAAGGCAAATGGGTCTGTTGTCTGAACCTAAAATCGGCTTAAACTTATCTGGCAAAGGGTTACTTGGTGGAGTGTAATCAAGTTTTTGATAAGATTGATGGGTTGCCAAACGATAATCTTCACGGCTAAGGCTTGAATTGAATTTATCATAGCCAACTTGCAGATTGATGTGATGATGCGTACTGCCCAACGCCATTTTTTTGTTAAAGACGGCTTTGATTAAATTGTGCTGTTCTTTGTAGGCATTGTTATCCACCTCTTTTACCGAAAAAGGTTTATTGACATCAGGCGTACAATTTTTGTCAATGTGCGGATAGGTTGAACAGTGCGTGTTGGTCAGCTGGCTGCGTAGCGTAATGTCTTGCTTATCATAAGACACACGCACATCATCAAACCATGTATTTTCACCTTTGCTGTCATAAACATATTCAAGCCCTAGGCGGTCTTTTTGGTGTTTTTCGTCATAAAATACGCCATGAGCATAGTTGATGCCATAACCTGAATTTGCCCCAATGGCATCACGAATGCGTTCACCAAGGTTATTGCCTTGATAATAGCCATTGGCTTGGGCATGGTTGCTGAGCCTTGATTTTTCAATGTCATGAACCGTCAGATAAGCAGGCACGGTTTTATCTTGCATGGCGTAGTTTTGTTTGGTGATTTCATACACACCACCGACATAGTGCTTATCGTTTAGCTGATAACCTGGGCGAAGCAGTAAGGATTTGCTGTCTTGGGTGAGTGGGTTTGGGATAAGACGGTTAGGACCTGTATAATCTTTGACATTGACCTTATCACGCACATTGGTTGGCTTAGCTTGGAGTTTGGTTTGACCGCCAGCAGCACACGCCTCATAATTACCATTGGCACATTCATTTGCTATTAAAAATTTTGGGTTATTTGGGTCAGTGGTTGCCACCGCTCTATCAAAACTTTGGCTGCCCTGATAGGCATCATCATGTGCCTTGTATTCTTGACCACGGCGGTCGGTATAGATGACAAGACCGCTAAAAGCACCTGCCTTGCCTGCTGCTGCCACAGAATTAACCCATGCGTTATTTTTACTGGCATAGGCGGTTTTGGTCTGCACGCCCCAATCTTTACCATCTTTGATGATGTCATCGGCGGTTTTGGTAACAAATGCCACAGAGCCAGATAATGCCCCAGAGCCGTATTCACTTGAATTTGCACCTTTACTAATCTCAACGGAGCGGACATTTTCGTATTCTATTTCGTTGATTGCCCCACCTGCGGCATAATTTTTGCCTGCCACAGGGCCTTGTAGGGCATAGTGCTGGGCTTGATTGATGCCATCAACCAATACCGCCACACGATTTTTATCCATACCACGAATAGAATAGCCTGAGCTTGCCCCACGACCTTGCTCAACCACAGCAATGCCAGGGTCATAGCGTGTTAAGTCTCGAATGTTTAGCACTTGTTCTTTATTGATGGTCTCGGCAGTTTTGACCACCTTACCAAGCCCTGTAACTTCGTTGGCTTTACGGGCGTTTTTCTTCGCTGTTACAACAGTTTCATCCAAGACAACAACAAGGTTTGTTTTATCTGTTGCCTCCGCCTTATCGGCCGTTGTGTTTGCCAGTGCCACCTGCGTGATGTTAAGCAGACCCAAAGACAAGGCACTAAGTTTTAATACTTGTTTGGATTTTTTGGATTTGTTGTTTTGTTTTGATTGCTTCATCAATGACCACCTGTTGGCTTTTGTACTTGGATACATCAATACACCCCCAACCAATCACAAGGCAGGCATCAAATTGAAGATGCCAAAAACCATCTGTTTATGAGCGTGTATCGTTTTTAAGAACTTAATTGTTTACCAAAATAACCATTTGCTTGCTAAAACCACCCAACCAAAGTGATTAATTTTTGATTTTGGTGTATAGTTTGTAAAAATAAGTAAAATTATAATACAAATACAAGTGATAATACAAACAATTTATATCAATTTTATCTACCGAAGTAAGATAAAAACCCAAATCCAGCCATTTTTTACTCTATTTTTAATAATAAAGTAAAAGTATTGTTAAAAAAGTTTTCACTCATCAAGGATAGCCATCAAACTTACCCAACGATCCATTGAACTTTCTACCCAAATTTATCACAATAACTGCTATAATAAGCCATCAAGACGCATTTGCATGCTTAAAATGTCTTTTCTTGATTGTTAGCGATGGTTTGGTCATTCAACCTTGTCACATTAATTATCTCAAACCCATCAAAATTATTGTTAAAAATACTTTAAAATAGCTTAGGAATTTAGGAATAAAGATATGCCTACCTCAATCAATCCAAGTACCACCCAAAACTTCACCGATTATAAAGTCGCTGATATCCGTTTAGCCGATTATGGTCGCCGTGAGATTGCCTTGGCAGAAGCTGAGATGCCAGCCCTGATGGGGTTAAGAAAACGCTATCAAGACCAGCAACCACTTAAAGGGGCTAAAATCCTAGGCTGTATCCACATGACCATTCAAACGGCGGTGCTGATTGAGACTTTGGTTGCCTTAGGTGCAGAAGTCCGCTGGACATCATGCAATATTTTTAGCACCCAAGACCATGCCGCTGCCGCCATGGCAGCCGCTGGCATCCCTGTGTTTGCATGGAAAGGGGAAACTGAAGAAGAATACGAGTGGTGTTTACGCCAACAAATTCACAAAGATGGTAAATTGTGGGACGCCAACCTTATTTTAGATGACGGTGGCGATTTGACTGCCCTTATCCACAATGACTATCCACAGATGCTCAAGGGCATTCATGGCATCAGTGAAGAGACCACCACAGGCGTGCATCGTCTGCTGGGCATGCTGGGTAAAGGCACACTCAAAGTCCCTGCCATCAATGTCAATGATGCCATCACCAAATCCAAAAACGACAACAAATACGGCTGTCGCCACAGTCTTAACGATGCCATCAAGCGTGCCACCGACATGCTGCTGGCTGGTCGCCGTGCCTTGGTCATCGGTTATGGCGATGTGGGCAAAGGCTCAGCCCAAAGCCTGCGTCAAGAGGGCATGATTGTGCGAGTCAGCGAAATTGACCCCATCTGTGCCATGCAAGCGTGTATGGACGGTTATGAATTGGTTTCGCCTTTTATCAATGGTGAGCCAAGTCAAGGCGTGAACACGACGCTCTTACAAGACACCGACCTTATCGTGACCACCACAGGCAATTACCATGTCTGCAACAGCGACATGTTAACCGCCCTAAAATCTGGGGCGGTGGTCTGTAATATCGGACACTTTGATACCGAGATTGACACCAATTTTATGCGTGATAACTGGCAATGGGTTGAAGTCAAACCACAAGTGCATCAAGTCTACCGCTCTGATGATGAGCGTGATTATTTGCTGGTGTTGTCCGAAGGTCGCTTGGTGAATTTGGGCAATGCCACAGGGCATCCCTCTAGGGTGATGGACGGCTCTTTTGCCAATCAAGTGCTGGCACAGATGTATCTGTATCAACAAAAATTTGCCAATTTGCCAGCGGACAAAAAAGCAGATAGTCTGTATGTCAAAGTCCTGCCTAAAAAGCTTGATGAAGAAGTCGCTGCCGCCATGGTGGCAGGGTTTAATGGGGTCATCACCAAGCTCACCCAAACCCAAGCGGACTACATCGGTGTGCCGATAGATGGGCCGTTTAAAGCGGAAGATTATAAATATTAATCAGTTTTATATGATGAATTCATCAGACAAAAGCGGTAGATCTATGACCGCTTTTGTCATGTTATCAGGATCTGTTTACTCATAATTACCTTGACAGATTAAGACCAAATCACCCACATCTCACCAAAAACCCCAACAATCTATGACATAACTAGCATGGTCGCATCATTTAAGTGGTGACATCCAAATCACAAGATGATAAAATCAGTTTGCTTTGATGACTGGTTTTAAGGTTTATCACATCAAAAGCATCTTATCAATCCATGATCTACCAAGGAGCTTTTATGACAAAGCCACGCTTACGATCACATATCTGTGCCATCAGTTTTGGTATATTTGCTAGCCTAACTATGCTCTCTGCTTGCGGGAAACCCAGCAAAATTCATACGCCATCGATAACGCATCAAAATATGTTACCCAGCAATACCTTGGCGCAATTATCTGCCTTGCCCCAGCTTACCCAAGGTTTGGGCGACACAGGCAAAAGCGTCATTGACCCAAATAAACCAACTTTGGTGAAGTTTTGGGCAAGCTGGTGTCCTCTGTGTTTAGCCACCTTACAAGAAACGCATGATTGGCGTGATGACCCTAATTTGGCAGGCTTTAACATCATTACCGTTGCCAGCCCCACTCACTTAAACGAAAAAAATACCCAAGATTTTACCGACTGGTATCAAGTGCTACAAGCAGATTATCCAAATCTGCCCGTATTGATTGACAGTAGCGGTCAACTCATTAAAGAACTTGGTGTACAGGTCTACCCCAGCTGGGCAATCTTAGACAAAAATGGGCAACTTGTGTATCTTAATAAAGGCAATCTTAGCTTTGAGCAAGTGTCTTATTTGGCAAAAAATCCACAAGAGCTAGACCAGCTTAAAGCCCACGGTGGTCAGACTGCCATGCCCACCAAAAATAAAGATGGTGTATATTATAACGATCAAGGCAAGCCTTTAAATACCAAAACCATCCATCTGGCAGGCGGCTGTTTTTGGGGTGTAGAAGCTTACTTTGAGCGTATCGATGGCGTGGTAGATGCTGTCAGTGGTTATGCCAATGGCAATGAAACAATCGCCAATCCAAGCTATGAGCAAGTCATTGCAGGCTCAGGACACGCCGAGACCGTCAAAGTGGTTTATGATGCCGATAAGGTGGATTTGGACACTCTATTACAATATTATTTTAGGATTGTTGACCCAACCAGCGTCAATAAACAAGGTCATGACCGTGGCATACAGTATCGCACAGGCGTTTATTATACTGATCCAAGCGACAAAGCAATTATTGAGAGTGCCTTAAATAAATTACAACAAAAATATAAAGCACCCATCGTCGTCGAAAATCTACCTCTAAGGCATTTTTCCCTTGCTGAAGAGTATCACCAAGATTATCTCACCAAAAACCCAAATGGCTATTGTCATGTGGATTTAAGTCTTGCCAATGATAAAATCACGAGTAAAGCTCCCACTCTACCAAAAGCAAGTACGATCCAAGAGGCCCTTGACCCAAGACGCTACCAAGCTTTTACTAAAGATAATTTAAAAAATAGCTTAACCAAAGCTCAATATGATATCACCCAAAACGCAGGTACAGAGCGGGCATTTAGTCATGCCTACGATCATCTGTTTGATGATGGGCTGTATGTAGACATTGTCAGCGGTGAGCCACTGTTTTTATCGACTGATAAATACAATTCAGGCTGTGGCTGGCCAAGCTTTACCAAGCCGATTAATCCACAAGTCATCAGCGAGCATACCGACACAAGCTATAATATGATACGCACCGAGGTACGCTCACGCATTGCCAATTCGCATCTAGGGCATGTGTTTCCTGATGGTCCAAAGGCACGGGGCGGACTGCGTTACTGCATCAATGGCGATGCATTAAAATTCATTCCCAAAGCGGACATGGAAAAACAAGGCTACGGGGCATTATTACCACTGATTAAGCCTGCCCAACCTTAATAATTAATCTTAATAATTAATTATTAAGATAAAAAATGGCACAGTTTAGGCTTGTGCCATTTTTGTCTGACTTATTTTTGTCTTGCTCAAAAATCATACCAAATCATTCAAAAAGCTGTGACAATTTTATTCAACAAATTGATCAAATTTGCTATAATAGCAAGTTTTAGCCATCTTTAAGAATATCGCATAGCACAGTTTTATCATTCTGATCGCTGGGTGTATTTACTGATTGCTTAACAAAAAGCACGCCTGCCTTATATTAATCATATCACTCACACCAAACTCAATAAGATATTAATCGCTGATTTGGGTTTGATTTAAGTCATTTAACTGGTTAACTATGCCAAGATTTTTTGTTGATACACCGCTTGCCACCAACTTGATTGGACAAATCATCACCCTACCTGATCATGTCACACATCATTGGTGCAAGGTGCTGCGTGCTTCGGTTGGTGATTGTGGCTTTTTGTTTGATGGGACGGGCGGTGAGTACACAGTGACGCTGACGCATATTCATAAAAAATCTGCCAGCGTCAAGATTGATGCCTATAACCCCATCAACCGTACACCGCCGTTTCGTGCCAGTATCGGCTTGGTGATGAGCCGTGGTGATCGTATGGATTATGCCATACAAAAAGCCACCGAAATGGGCGTTCATTGTATTCATTTATTGACCAGTGACCGTTGCCAAGCGCATCTTAAATACGACAGAGATTTTAAGAAGCTCACACATTGGCAAGGTGTTGCCGTCGCTGCTTGTGAGCAGTGCGGTATGAATATCATTCCAAACATTATCGCACCCATCTTGCTTGATGAGTGGGTGGCCAACTGTCAAGATGAACTTAAACTGGTGCTGGCACTTAGCAAAAATAACCCTGCTTTTAACAAACTGATACCAAAAAATATCAGCCTGTTGATCGGTGCCGAAGGCGGCTTAAGCCCAAGGGAGATTGATTTGGCGATTCATCATGGTTTTGTACCATGGCGGATTGGCGAGCGTGTGCTTCGTACAGAAACTGCACCTGTGGTCGCCTTGAGTGCATTGACACTTTTGGCCGAACTTAACCAATCACCACTTAATTAGCCGTATAACGCCTGCCACAGTCGCACTGCTTGTGCCATCGGCTTAACATCATGCACACGCACAATATGCACGCCTTGCTGTAGTGCGATAAAATGTGCAAGCGTCCCCAAATTATCTCGCTCAATCGGTTGATGATTTTTAAGATATTCAAGTCCGCTATTGGTTAAAATTTCACCCAAAAATCGCTTGCGGGATACGCCAAACAACATAGGCATCTGAAAATGCTGAATGATTTGCTGTAAATTTTGCATAATTTGAATGTGATGTTCATAATTTTTTGAAAATCCCATACCAATATCAATGATAATGTTTTCTTGGCTAATGCCTGCGGCCATCGCCTTATCAATCCTTATTTGAAGCTCAGTGATGACATCAGTAAGCACATCGTTATAACTTGCCAACTCATTCATCGTCTGAGTCATGGTATCAGGCGTACCACGGCTGTGCATGATGACCACAGGACACCCAAGATTAGCCACCACATCACAAGCACCCTCTCGGCTTAGACCACGCACATCATTGACAATGTCGGCACCTGCACCCATTGCCTGACGCATCACCACAGGATCGCTGGTATCCACAGACAGCCACAAATCTTCACCAAAATTTTCACGAATGGCAGCGATGATGGGTATTACACGCTCAAGCTCTTCATCAGTACTAACCTTTGGCGCATAGGGGCGTGTGGATTCTCCACCAATATCAATGATATCAACACCATGGGTGATCATCTGCTCGGCGTGAACCAAAGCAGCATCCAAATGGTTAAAACGCCCCCCA
>ERZ1023241.214-NODE-214-length-14508-cov-24.958279_pt1 | contig 14508 bp, 13 predicted proteins | sample MGYA00380455_ERZ1023241 | MGnify/ENA primary metagenome ERZ1023241 (study PRJEB33173, sample SAMEA4830304) | metagenome | study: EMG produced TPA metagenomics assembly of the PRJEB25223 data set...
GTTTTGATGGCTTGGATTTCTTCTTTAGTTGATTTCATATCACTATTATATAATGATTTTTGATTTTAGTCTGGTATAAATATTGCTTTCCTCCAAAATGGTCATAATTTTACTAGCAAATCTAACATATCACGGATAAATTAACAAGTGATTTCTGAATTGCTAAACATTTTCTTTTCTTATAGCATACCATACTTTAAGATTTTGTCTTTGAGAAAGATATTTCCAAGAAAAACGTTCGTTTTTTTATCTATTTTCAAAAAAACCAAAAACTGAATTGAAAGAATTTTTAGAAAATTTCTGTTTTTTCTTTACAGTGAAAAAAAATTCTGCTATAATGTCTTATGTAATAAAATATGACAATAAAAGGAGAACGATATGACATCTGCTAAAGAATATATCCAAAGCGTGTTTGAAACTGTGAAAGCTCGTAACGGGCACGAGGCTGAATTCCTCCAAGCTGTTGAAGAATTTTTCAACACTTTAGAACCTGTATTTGAAAAACACCCTGAGTATATCGAAGAAAATATCTTGGCACGTATTACTGAGCCTGAGCGCGTGGTTTCTTTCCGTGTTCCTTGGGTTGACCGTGATGGAAAAATTCAAGTAAACCGTGGTTACCGTGTTCAATTCAACTCAGCTGTTGGACCATACAAAGGTGGACTTCGTTTCCACCCAACTGTAAACCAAGGGATCTTGAAATTCCTCGGATTTGAACAAATCTTTAAAAATGTCTTGACTGGACTTCCTATCGGTGGAGGTAAAGGTGGATCAGACTTCGATCCTAAAGGTAAAACAGATGCTGAAGTGATGCGCTTCTGCCAAAGCTTCATGACTGAATTGCAAAAACACATCGGACCATCACTTGACGTACCTGCTGGTGATATCGGTGTTGGTGGACGTGAAATTGGTTACCTTTACGGTCAATACAAACGTCTTAAGCAATTTGATGCTGGTGTCTTGACTGGTAAACCTCTTGGATTTGGTGGGAGCTTGATTCGTCCAGAAGCAACTGGTTACGGTTTGGTTTACTATACTGAAGAAATGCTCAAAGCTAACGGTAACAGCTTTGCTGGTAAGAAAGTCGTTATTTCAGGTTCTGGTAACGTTGCTCAATATGCTCTTCAAAAAGCAACTGAACTCGGTGCAACTGTTATTTCTGTTTCTGACTCAAATGGTTATGTCATCGATGAAAATGGTATCGACTTCGATCTTTTGGTTGATGTTAAAGAAAAACGTCGTGCTCGTTTGACTGAGTATGCAGCTGAAAAAGCAACTGCAACCTACCACGAAGGTACTGTATGGACTTACGCTGGAAACTATGACATTGCTCTTCCATGTGCCACTCAAAACGAAATCAACGGTGAAGCAGCTAAACGTTTGGTTGCTCAAGGCGTTATCTGTGTATCTGAAGGTGCCAACATGCCGAGCGACCTTGATGCCATCAAAGTTTACAAAGAAAATGGTATCTTCTACGGACCTGCAAAAGCTGCCAACGCTGGTGGTGTAGCCGTTTCAGCTCTTGAAATGAGCCAAAACAGTCTTCGCCTCTCATGGACTCGTGAAGAAGTTGATGGCCGTCTCAAAGACATCATGACAAACATCTTCAACACAGCTAAAACGACTTCAGAAACATACGGTCTTGATAAAGACTACCTTGCAGGAGCTAACATTGCTGCCTTTGAAAATGTAGCAAACGCTATGATTGCCCAAGGTATTGTTTAAGATTTATTTGCTTAATCCTCAATCACTACGATTGGGGATTTTTAGTTGAGTTAGACAGTTGGGAAATTCTAATTAAATGAAATAAAAACTGAACAAATTGATTGCGGAATTCAAACCAATTTCTAACATATTTCTAGAAATTAATTTGACTTTTCTAATCGATTTGTTCATATCTTATTTCAATTTACTATACTTACTTAACCCTTTTTATACTCAATGAAAATCAAAGAGCAAACTAGGAAGCGAGCCGCAGGCTGTACTTGAGTACGGCAAGGCAAAGCTGACGTGGTTTGAAGAGATTTTCAAAGAGTATTAAACAAAAAGAAAAACCGCTACTCCTAAGAATAGCGATTTAATCATGTTTTTAAGCTACTACTGTAGTTGCTCTATTATTTAAGTGTTATGAATAACTTCAATATCTTTAAAGCTTTTTGTTAGATTTATAATTTCAACTATAGCCATCTCTACTCCTTAGTTTACAGCAAAAAATTATGCTTAATTCTTATTGTTTTTGTAAACAATCAGCGAACCCAATACTATTCCATTCAACAAGCCTAAAGAAATACCATATTCAACTGGAAAATCTAAAAAAATTGCAAACACTATTCCAATCATCACCCCTAGTGAGGCTGTTGTTAAAATTACATATTCATTTTCTTTCTTCATTTTCTTTACACCTCATTTCCTTTTTGTATATAAGCTGTAGTACTATCCACCAAGATCCATTAAGTACTTATGATTTCCTGACTCAACAATCTTACCACCTTTCATTACAAAAATAATATCCGCATCCTTAATCGTTGACAATCTATGAGCTATAATTATTTGAGTACAACCCTGACTTTGTATATACTTTGTTATTCTTTCCTCATTAATAGTGTCTAATGCACTAGTTGCTTCATCTAAAATTACAATACTAGGATTATTTATTAATGCACGTGCCAGTGCTATCCGTTGCCTTTGCCCACCTGAAATATTTGACCCCATCTCTGAGATGATAGTATTAAATTTCATCGGCATAGCCATGATTTCATCATAGATTTGAACTGCTTTACAAACTTCCTCTATCTTTTGTGAAGTAACTTCGTGCTTTAAAGTTATATTATCAAGAATACTTCGGTTCAATAAAAATGAATCCTGTGGAACTACTCCTAAATTTTGACTTAATATTTTTTTATCTATTTGATTAATATTTATACCATAAAATAAAACTTTTCCTGTATCAATCTTATATAATCCTGATGGTATTTTTGATAACGTACTTTTTCCTGACCCCGATTGACCGACTAGTGCAATTCTCTGTCCTGGCTCAATAGTCAAATTTAAATTTTCTATTACAGGAGCTGAGTCTTTGGAATAAGAGAAAGATAGGTCCTTAATATCTATTCTACTTCAAACGTTTCTAAACTATACTCCGGAAAATAATTTAACCAATAACTATCTTTCATCGTATCCTCCAACCAGTACTAAGAGTCTGGGACAATAGTCTCTTATCTCCAAAAAAAAGCGGATTTGCCGTTGCTTTTTTGCATGGTTGCGATAGTCTTGGTAAAATAGAATTGCCCAATAAACCATTTAGAAAGGCTATCCCATGCATATTCACTATAACACAAATCAAACAACTTTACCACTAGAAATCAGTTCTTTCTTGCCGCAAGACCATCTCGTCTTTACTATTGAAAAAGTGGTGAATACCGATGAAAAGGAGGTAAACCATCTGATTAAATATGCCATGTTTGATAAGGAACAAAAGAGAGGCTATAAACAGTCAGCTAGAAACTTAGCGAATTGGCACTATAATGACAAGGAGGATAGCTATACACATCCTGATGGCTGGTATTATCGTTTTCACCATACCAAATATCAGAAAACACAGACAGACTTTCAACAAGAAATCAAGGTTTACTACGCCGACGAACCTGAATCAGCCCCTCAAAAGGGACTGTATATGAACGAACGCTATCAAAACTTGAAAGCTAAAGAAGCCTTTATCTGCCCAAAGACAGATTTTCGCTCAACGCAAGATTGATGTGGAACCTGTCTTTGGGCAGATAAAGGCTTCTTTGGGTTACAAGAGATGTAATCTGAGGGGCAAGTGAGAATTGACATGGGATTGGTACTTATGGCCAATAACCTCCTAAAATACAATAAGAGAACGACTCAAAATTAAAAAGCTAGAGTTCCACAATTGGAAATCTTTAGCTTTTTTGTGATTGAGAACTATTTTGTCCTAGACTCTTTTGATTTTTAAAGAGAACTTAAATCATTCTCTAATTAAAGTAGGAAGAATACACTAATTTAGTAAAGTAAATATTAAATTTATTTTATTTTAAAATGATAGTAGGCTCCAAGCATACCAGTAGTGTTTTGATGATGAGCAAATTCTAATCTTGTGTTCTCAGCCAAACTTGGAACCAAGACTTCTTTCAAGGCTGCACGAATCTTTGGTTTGAGGATAGCTTCTTGTCCCATGATGCCACCCTCGAGAATGACCACCTCTGGATTGGCAACGTAGTGCGTCATAAATACCTCCTTATGGATTAGAGGAAGCGCTCCTTGGTTTCACGAATCAAGGCAGCAGCTTCTTCTACAACTGGACGATCTTCTTCAGTCACTGGTGTCAATGGTGAACGAACAGATCCAATATTCAAGCCTTCATTGATTTTCAAGACTTCTTTGATGACACCGTACATATTTCCATGAGCAGAAGTGAGTTTACCAATGATTGCGTTGATAGCATACTGCAATTCACGCGCTGTTTCTAGGTCCTTATCCGCAATCAACTGATTGAGTTTCAAGAAGAGTTCTGGCATAGCACCATAAGTACCACCGATACCAGCCCTAGCCCCCATGAGGCGTCCTCCTAGGAACTGCTCATCAGGACCATTAAAGACGATATGGTCTTCTCCACCAAGGCTGACAAAGGTTTGGATATCTTGAACTGGCATAGAAGAGTTCTTCACACCGATAACACGAGGATTTTTCAACATTTCTGTGTAAAGGCTTGAAGTCAAAGCAACCCCTGCCAATTGAGGAATGTTGTAAATCACGTAGTCTGTGTTTGGAGCTGCAGAACTGATATCGTTCCAGTATTTGGCAACTGAGTATTCTGGCAAGCGGAAATAAATTGGTGGAATCGTTGCAATAGCATCTACTCCCAAGCTTTCAGCATGGCGAGCAAGTTCCATACTATCTTTAGTATTATTGCAAGCAACATGGGCAATAATGGTCAATTTATCTTTGGCTACCGCCATGACTTCTTCCAAAATCAACTTGCGATCTTCAACGCTTTGGTAGATACATTCACCAGAAGAACCATTGACATAAAGACCTTGAACACCTTTATCAATGAAGTATTGAACCAAGGCACGCGTACGTTCTGGGCTTACTTCTCCTTGATCATCATAACATGCGTAGAAGGCTGGAATGACACCTTCGTATTTTTTCAAATCTGACATTGTTTTTTTCTCCTTATTTCATACTACGTAATTACATTTCTAGACTTGAGAACGAATATGGGACTAATTCCTCTAATCGCAATTCAAGTATGTTTCCCTTACCATTTAATAGAAAGACTAAGGTATCAGGCTCACAAAATTCTACCATAACTTGACGACAAATGTTGCATGGTGGTAAGTAGTCTTCAGTTTCACCTGCAACAGCAATCGCAAGAATATCTCCTTTTCTATATCCTTGAGAAGCCCCATAAAAAATAGCACTACGTTCTGCACAGTTAGTTACACCAAACGATACATTTTCTATATTTGCTCCTGTAATTACTTTACCATCTTTAAATAAAATTGCTGCACCTACAGGAAATTTGGAATACGGACAGTAAGCATTTTTTAAAACTTTTTTTGCTTGCTCCATTAAAACAAATTTATTAATTACTGTCATTGTTTTAACTCCTTTATTATTATATTTTACTCACACTAAATTATAGTAAAATGAAATAAGAACAGTACAAATCAATCAGGACAGTCAAATCGATTTCTAACAATGTTTTAGAAGTAGAGATGCACTATTCTAGTTTTAATCCACTATACAATTGTAAAAAAGTGAGATATATAATCCCTCATTTTATGCGGAAAATATATTTGGTTTCTAGATTTATCATTATCCAATTTGAATGACAATAATCTAGAAACCAAACGCTTTATTATTTACGATACTAAATTCAATAGTTATATTTCATCACTAGCATGATTGTGTGCAATTTTACTACATGCTGCTGCGGCTATTGCACCAACAATATCATCTAGAAATACATTACAAACACCTTCGTGATTCTCATTCAATCTTTCTAAAATCAGTGGTTTTAATTTATCTAAATAGCCATAATTTGTAAAGGCAATAGAACCATATAAATTCAATATCGATAAGACGATTACTTCATCAATCCCATACAATGGATTATCTTTCTCCATAATCTTTTGAAATTCTGGAGATAGTTTTTGTGCTTCAGCTAACTTATCTAACTCAATTCCTGTCATAATTACATTCTGAACTTCACGTTTTTTTAGTACACGTTGAATTGCATATGAAGCGTCGTCAAGAGTTAATTCAGGGTAATATTTTTGTTGTGAAAATATTACTAACGCTGCCATATCTTCAATTGTAACTTCGCGTTCTTTTAGAAGTTCAATACAATTATCATATAAATCATATTTCATAATCTTACCCCCTCAATAGAGCATTGTCTGATTCAATTCTGAAAATATCTAAATTTCCTTCGATTGCGTAGATTTTAGCATTTTTAAAGCTAATTTTCAGTCGAGTTTGAGTTCGAGGTAAAGGTTCGCTGAATAACACTTGATAGCGACCATCTTCTATTTTTTCAAGGGAAGCTGTAATTTCCATTGGAGTGTGATTATTCTCGAACAATTCAATTGTTACAAAGCCTCCAGCTGCAATATCTGCATCAAGGTAAACTTGATCATTGAGGAAAATAAATCCATTGGTATACAAAACACCTGGATATTCTGGACGTTTAGTATCCCAATATGCAAAGTGATCTTTCTCAATATAAGCACGAGACAAGCTTGTTTCACGGAAGTTTGTATGTTGTCCATTTCCTCCCATGTAGTAGAAATAAGTACGGTCACCGATAGTAACTGGTGCAGAAGAATAGATACATCCACAGTCAAATTCTCCATCACCATATTGACCTTTACCACGAGGAATAAGTGGAGTATCAGTGTTTAGATAATGCCAACCAACATGACGATAACTATAAGTCAATTGAAGGTCCACTGTATCGTAATTCTTGTTCAGTTGATCTCCTTCATGGAAAACTGAAGCTAAACCTAGTATATAATCGCCACGTTTAAAAATAGGCATAGAATAAATTTGATTTTCATAATCACAGACATTCAAAATTTCTTGAATTGGAGTCCAGTTAATGAAATCAGCACTCGTAGATACACACGGCAAGCGCAATGAATCTCTCCAAGTACGAGTAATTAGCACATAGCGATTTAATGCTTCATCATATATGATATGGTTATGAGTGTCTGCACGTGGATTGAAGTTTGGTACTTTAATGTATTCATCAAAGTGTAGACCATCTTTTGAAAATGCTACAGCAATGAAATGAACACCGTTACCGTAATCAATCTTTGTAAACATTTTATAACGACGATTTTCATCTGCGTCATGTTTATCTAGAAAAACAGATGTACCATGTAAAAAATGTCCGATAATATTATTTTCAGTTGATCCTCGAAATTCTGTAATACCTAGATTTGGTTTCACCCAGTTAACACCATCTTTACTTTCAGCATAACAAAGTGAAACAATACGCTTCGCACGAGGTAGATATTGACGTTCCTTACGCTCCTCTAAAGAGTATTTTTCAGACTCCTCATCATCAGTAAATGTAGAATAGTAGCAACGATAAACACCTGCTAAATCATCAAAGAAAACATTTGGATAACTGTTATCAAAACGAATTTCCCATGGTTTTTCCTCAGTGAAGAAAATTTCTTTATCCTTTACTGCCTGATTAACTTTTAATTTTACATTACTCATTCGATAAGGATTAAAAATTCCTTTATCAAAGAAATATATTTTTTTATTTAATTTCATATTTACCACCTATTCTGGTTTTAACGCTACAAAATGTGTTGGTGAAACCTGCTTAAGATCATAAGCACGACCATCTTCATCATAAAATTCATGGTACTGTGCTTTAAATTCAACTTCATTTTCTTTACGTTTTGTTGCCAATGCCTCTTTGAAGTGATAATCAACTTCTGGAATAGCAGCTAATAGTTTTTTAGTGTAAATATGCATTGGGTTATTGTAGATATCTTCTCGAGAACCAGCTTCTACAATACGTCCTTTATGAATAACATATAGATAGTCACACATGTATTTCACAACACCTAGGTCATGAGAAATAAATACATAAGTCAAATCTTCTTTATTTTGGATTTCAACAAGATAATTCAAAACTTGCGCTTGTACAGATAGATCTAATGCTGAAACAGGTTCATCTAAAATTAAAATTTCTGGTTTCATACAAAGGGCACGAGCAATACATAAACGTTGACGTTGTCCGCCTGAAAATTCATGAGGATAACGCTCCAAGTACTCAACTGGCACGTTTACCATCTTCAAGGCTTCTTTCATACGTTCAAAGCGTTCCTCTTTGTTTCCAATATTATGGACAATCATCGGTTCATCAAATGAATTATAAATTTTCTTAGTTGGGTTCAATGATGCATAAGGATCTTGGAATACCATTTGAACTTTCTTACGGAAATCCAAATCTTCCTTACGTTTAATTCCATAAATATTTTGAGTTTTCCCATTCAAATCAATATTGATTTCACCATCTGTAATATCATGGAGTTTCATTAATGATTTCGCAATCGTACTCTTACCGCTTCCAGACTCTCCTACGATACCAATAGTAGTTCCTTTTCTTAACTCTAGAGATACGTTATCAAGTGCTTTCAACGGAGAACCTAGTGGCTTGAATAGTTGCTTCTTAGGATAGTAGTACTTTTTAATATTTTTTACTTCTAAAACAACATTACCTACATGTTTTTCCGCTAATGTTTCTTCTTCCTTATCTTCGAAAAAGAAATGTTTATAGCAAGAACACCTTACAAAATGTCCGTCACCTAAATCATGCAATTGAGGTTCTTCTTCATGATGTTCTTTTTCTAACCATGGAATACGATTTGCGAATCTGCATCCTTTTTCAGATATTTCAGAAATTGAAGGTACGCTCCCCTGGATAACATGTAGCTTTTTATCCATATTTTCAGGATTAGGAATAGATCTTAATAGAGAACGAGTATACGGGTGTTTAGGTTGATCAAAGATCTGAGCTACAGTTCCAACTTCAACGACTTCACCAGCATACATCACTGCAACTTCATCCGCAATTTGAGCAATAACGCCTAAATCGTGAGTAATTAAGATAATAGAAGTTCCATGCTCTTTACGTAAATCATCAAGTAAATCAAGTATTTGTGCTTGGATTGTTACATCAAGGGCAGTTGTTGGTTCATCTGCAATTAGAATATCTGGATTACATACCATTGCAATCGCTATGACTATTCTTTGACGCTGCCCTCCACTAAATTGGTGTGGATAGTCATTCATGCGTTCTGCAGCATTATGAATTCCAAGTTTTTCTAACATTTCTATAGCACGTTTATTTGCCTCCTCTTTAGAAATGTCATAATGTTCATGAAGGACTTCAGTAATTTGATTACCAATTGTATATACTGGATTCAATGCAGACATTGGATCTTGGAAAATCATTGATATGTTTTCACCACGTAACTTTCGAAATTCTTTACCATATTGCTTTAATTTTTGAAGCTCTATCGGCTTATCTTCATCGAAATATGTGATTTCACCTTCAGCAATGCGTCCATTTTTAGGTAATAAGTTTAACACTGTATTCACTGTTACACTCTTACCGCATCCAGATTCACCAACAATCCCTAAAACTTTCCCTCTTTCCAAAGTGAAGTTTACATCTTTAATAATCGGAAATGCTTTTTTATCAGTGATGAATTCAGTTTTTAAGTTTTTTACATCTAAAACTGTTTGATTCATTTTGTCAACCTCCTACTGTTGTTTCGGATCCATTATATCTCGTAATCCATCACCAATAAAGTTGATAGACAGAACGAAAAGAGTAATGATTGACCCTGGAACTAACCACAACCACCAACTATTTTTAATAACATCGGCTGTTTTGGCAGCATTTATGATATTTCCCCAAGTAGGAATATCAGAAGGAACACCTACTCCTAAGAAACTAAGACCTGCCTCACTGAGAATGAAACCAGCAACGTTTAAAGACAACGATACAATTACTGGTGAGATAGCATTTCTTAAAATATTATTAAAGATAATTCGACTGTCAGAAAAACCAAAAGCTCTACATACATCCACATATGTTTCTTGTTTCAAAGACATGAACTCATTACGAACCATTCGGAACGTTGTCATCCAACCCATTACTGAGAATACGAAGATAAGATTGAATACACCTTGTCCAAAAATACTTGAAAGCAAGAGAATGACAATCATATTCGGGAATGTTAAGAATAATTCTGCTAGACGAACTAGAAGAGCATCAATTTTCCCACCAAAATATCCAGCAATACCACCAAGTACAGTACCAATAACCGCTCCACAAATCGCTCCATACATCCCGACTTGAATTGAAACTCGACCACCATATAGGATTCGAGCAAATACGTCACGACCTAGTTTATCTGTTCCCAGAATGTGTTTTGCTGAAGGAGGACGGTTCATAGATCCTAAATCAACAACATCTGGAGAATAGGTTGTCAATAAAGGTGCTAGAATACATGCTAATAGAATTAGCATGAAGCATATAAAGCCGATAAAGGCCAATTTGTTATTATAGAATTTTTTCAAATTTCTTTTCCATAAAGGCATAGGTTTCATAACATTGACCTCCTTCCTAATAACGAATACGTGGGTCTAATATTGCAGCCATAATATCTACAAGTAGACTAGCAAATAACACTACGACAGAAATCATTAATGTGGTAATCATAATTACAGGATAGTCACCTGCTGTTACACTAGATAGGATGATAGAACCAATTCCAGGCCAAGAAAAGACACTCTCGATAATTACTGATCCACCAATTAACATTGGTAGACGGAAAATCAATAACACTAAAATTGGTCGCATAGCATTTCTAAATATGTGTTTAAAATAAACTTTCCATTCAGGAACACCTTTTGCACGAGCTGTTTTAACATAATCTGCATTAAAAACATCCAACATAGAATTACGTGTGTATCTCATTAAAGCAGCTACCAATGCAATTGACATAGCCATTACTGGTAGAATTAAGTGTTCAACTCTATTAATAAATGTAAAATCTCCACTGGCAAATCTACCACCAATAGGTAAAATTCTTAACTGAATTGCAAAGAAGTTTAAAATTAAAATACCAAAGAAAAATTGTGGAATCGCAGTTCCGATAACAGCTAGAAAACGAGCAACATTATCGATAATACCATTTTGTTTAACGGCTGATATAACCCCAATTACAATACCAACAATTGTTGAAATAATTAATGACACAAAAGCTAATTCAAAAGTTGCAGGCAATGCTTGTCCTACAATTTTGGAAATTGGGTTACCATTTACAATACTGTATCCAAAATCACCATGGAGTAATTGCCAAAGCCATCTTCCATAGCGAACTAATACTGGATCATTTAAACCTAATTGCTGTCTTAGCTTTTCGATTTGTTCTGCACTACTAGCCATATCTGGAGATACCATATATGTCAATGGATCTGCTGGTGTTAAATCTAGTGCAATGAATACTAAAAAGCTAATAATCAACAACATAGGAATCATGAATAATACTTTTTTTAGAATATATTTTTTCATTTTAATTTCTCCTGAAAAAACAAGAGTGAGAGATACATGATTCAATAAACCAGCATCTCTACACTCCTAAAAGATTATCAAACTTAATCACTGATAATTTTAAACGATTTTATTTAGCATCCCATTTTTCGAATTTGTAATCAAATTTATAGAATGGATTACCAAATTGAACATCGTCAGGAATTAAAACTTTTTCAGTATTTAAATACAAGAAGTTTTTAAATGTGAATAAGTTTAACTTCAATAGTTTTTCTTGTTCTAATTTTTGTAGACTTGCTAAAATTTTGTTTCTTTCTTTTACATCAGAAGTTTCAGACAATTTTTTGCTCAACTCATCAAAACTTGTTTCGCCATTTGTAATATTTTTAAAGTTAGTATTTGTTGAACTATATTCACCATACCAAGTTTCATAACCAAATGATGATAATCCTTTATAAGCTAGGTCATATTTACGTGTTTTGAACAATCCTGTTGTTGCATCAGAAGTAATTTGGACAACTTCGTTCTTGATTCCAACCTCATTCAATTGATAACTTACTGCTTGCATGAAATCTTGAGAGGCTTGATCTTTATAGTAATAAGCTAAAATTAGATTTCTGCTATTATCGTATTTAGCTTCTTTAAGAAGTTGTTTTGCTTTTTCTGGATTATATTCAAATTTATTTGCTGATTTCAGATGAGCTTCTAAGCTTGAAGGAACACCAGTATTATTAACATCTGCAATTCCACTAAATACAGATTTAGCTAATTCATCACGATTAATTGCATATAGAATAGCTTCTCTAACTTTAGGATTAGCAATCAAGGAATCTCCATTACCTTCGACACCTGCTAAGTTAGCGATAAAGTAGCGATAGAATAGGATATCAATTGGTTTTTTACTTAAAGTAGATACAGCATCCAACTGACTAATTTCTTGAGGTTTGTTTGTTGAATAGAAGTATGATTTACCATCTTGCAATGCTAAAACTGGATCTGAAATATAGTTGAATACTACTTTATCAAATTTTGGTTTTTCATTTTCATAGTTTTCATTTTTGTCATACTCTAAGAAATTACCTGCACTAATTTCTTTTACTTTGTACATACCGCTTGTAACAGGAGCTGTCCAAAATGAGCTATTATTTAATTCAAGAGGATTTTCAGACTCTAATTTATGTTTTGGAAGAATAAAGAATTGAGTCATCATTTGCTCAAAGTCACCAACTGGAGCAGTAAGTTTAAATGTTACTTTATTTCCATCAACTGTAAGACCAGAAATTTTATCTGCTTTATCGTCTTTGAAATCTTTAGCTCCTTCAATTTTTGTGAATGTTGAAGGGAAAATTCCATTAATTACTGAAGCTTTCAATGCTAATTTAACACTGAATTCCACATCGGAAGCTGTCAAAGCTTCTCCATCAGACCATTTCAATCCATCTTTAAGTGTAAATTCATAAGTTTTTTCATCATCAGATTTTTTCCAATCTTTAGCTAAATCTGGAGTTGATTTTTCATATTTTGAATCTGCCATTAACAGTGTACGGTATAACAAATATGGAACTAAACCATCACCATTTTGCCAAACGTAAGGGATACGATCTCCAGTTCCTTGAAGAAAACCTGATAAATAGAATACTTTTTCTTTTCCAGACTCTGAAAAATCAGATTTTTTGCTTCCCGAACTACAAGCAACCAATCCTACTACAGCTATTAAAACTGCTGCAGCTGTTAAAGCTAATTTAACAATTTTTTTCATTTTAATACTCCTTTATTTGTATTAAGTAATTATTTATGTGATTAAGTAAGTATTGCAGTAATTAAAAATTTAAACTCTTCGTTACATTTCCTCCTCTAACAAAAGTATGTCAGAAGTACGTCTTCCTGGGCTACATTCCCCACTAACAACGTAATATCCATTATCAGTTTTTAAAAATCCTGCCCCACAAAGAGCAAAACGCTCATCGTTTGCAATAATCTTGACCTTACCTGTCTCTAAATCTAGTATTCGCATGCTACGATTCCAATTAAAGAAATCTCTCCCTTTAGAAAAATATTCTTCCCTATAGCCAGGGGTTGCTAAATCAATAACTGCTTTATTATAAACAATTTCATTAAAGCCACCAAGTATTAATAAACCACTTTCATTTATTTGTATACTTGATGCTCCTAGAACTGAGCTTGGTAATTCGAACTCAAGTTTTTCCCACTTATCTTTTTTTAAACTATATTTGTATCCATCTAAATAAGCTTCATTGTTCGCTCCACCTAAATAATACAATTCATTTTGATATTTGACTGACAAACCTTGGCCTCTACCAGAAACTGGGAAGTCAGATTTTTTAAAAAGCTCTTGAGTCTCAATATTGAACAAATAACTTTCCTGAAATCCAAAGAATAAGTGGCCATCAAAATAACAACCATAACCACTCTCTAGTTGGAAATCAAAATTCCCGATACAGGTTTCTTCTACACTTTCACCAATCGTAATACGATAAATGCTCGAGCCTAGAATGTAATAGATTTCATTTTCAACTTCAATCGTTATTCCTTTATCTGGAGAAATTTTTCCATCTTGTTCATATAGAAGATTAAATTTCTCATCATAAACTCTAATTTTATTTGATTGAACTTTTGAACTTTTTAAAGGATCGTTATTTGGGAAATAACTACCTCCATAAACTAAAATTCTATTATTAATCCGTCTACAAATCATCCCAGCTAATCCTGGTGAGTCTAAATGATTTATAACATCAATTTTCATATTACACCTCTTACTCTGGCATGCTATTTTAATCCCGCTACAAAACGTTCTGTAATCTCTTTTGGTCTAGTAATAGCGCCACCAACAACGATGCCTCGCACTCCATATTCAAGGATTTGTTTGGCTTGTT
>ERZ1023241.215-NODE-215-length-14489-cov-26.065540_pt1 | contig 14489 bp, 12 predicted proteins | sample MGYA00380455_ERZ1023241 | MGnify/ENA primary metagenome ERZ1023241 (study PRJEB33173, sample SAMEA4830304) | metagenome | study: EMG produced TPA metagenomics assembly of the PRJEB25223 data set...
ATCAAAAAGATCAAAAAGATCAAAAAGATCAAAAAGATCAAAAAGATCAAAAAGATCAAAAAGAAGATTAATAAAATCAAGGAAATGAAGCTGATTCTTCATTTCCTTTTTTAATTAATTTCTTAAGCCTGATAGAGTTTTAAAGCAACTTCGGCCAGACGTTTACCCTGTACTTCACACAAAATTTTCTCATCCTGGCTTAAGCCTTGGTCATGACGCGGGCCACTAACATGACTTGCGCCATAAGGTGTACCACCACTTTTAGTACTGGACAGCGCTGGTGTCGCATTGCTTAATCCCATGATCATCATACCATGATGAAACAATGGCGGTAGCATCGTCAGTAAAGTACTTTCCTGTCCGCCATGCATCGAGCCTGACGCGGTAAAAACACAGGCTGGCTTACCATGCAAAGCACCATTCAGCCATAAACTGGTGGTCTGATCCCAGAAGTATTTCATTTCTGAAGCCATATTCCCAAACCGGGTGGGTGAACCTAATGCCAAAGCAGCACACTGGGCAAGATCATCTAAAGTACAGTAGATATCACCTTCTGTCGGAATGCTTGGTTCTGCTTCTTTCACCACCGTCGCAATATTCGGAACAGTACGAATTTTTACAGCCATTCCTGCTGCTTCAACACCATTCGCAATCAGATGCGCCATTTCTTTGGTTGAGCCATATTTGCTGTAATATAAAACAAGGACATAAGGTTGCATAAAGTTCTTATTCATTACTTAAAAAAATAAAACTATACGGTATTTCGCAACTTTTTTGGGTAAGCTGAAGAATGAAAATTCATGATGAATAAAAAAATTGAGATTGAAAGCGCATGATCGTTAAATATTTAAAGAAGTTACCTTTTTATGAAAAACACTGGTTTCAATTTATTTTATTTGTAATACGGCGTTTTGAGGCTGACCGGTGTCGTGAGCAGGCTGGTTCACTGACCTATACTACCCTGTTTGCTGTAGTCCCGATGCTGACCGTGTTTCTGGTCATTATCTCTTCAATCAGGGCATTGGAACCGGCACGACAACAGCTCCAACAGCTGATTTATAGTAACTTTTTACCTAAAACGACCATCGCTTTCGATAAAGCGCTCAATGCCTTCACGGAGAAGTCCAGCAATTTAACTATTATCGGTATTCTTTTCTTATTCATCACCACAGTACTGATGCTCAGTAGCATCGAAACGGTCTTTAACCGGATCTGGCGTGTGACTGAAACCCGCGGTGGCATTATCGGTTTTATGCGTTACTGGACCATAATTTCACTTGGTCCAATTTTGCTGGGCAGCGCCTTTGTGATTTCTTCTACTTTGGCCTCCATGAATATTCTCAGTAATAACTTTGCCGGTTATGAACTGGATGGCGCCTTTATTCTCTCGGTAATTTCCTTTTCTCTGACCGTGCTTGGCTTTTTTATTCTGAACTGGACTATTCCTAATCGGAGTGTACCACTCAAATCTGCTTTTATTGCCGGCCTGTTTAGTGCCATCGTCTTCGAGCTGCTGAAAAACCTGTTCGGCTTTTTGATGTCAAACTTTACCAGTTATGAAATTGTTTACGGAGCTTTCGCAGCTGTCCCTATTTTCCTGCTCTGGATTTATCTGTCGTGGATTATTGTATTGTTAGGCGTGGAAATCAGCTATGCTCTGACTGCATTCGAATCTGGACAGGACAATAAGCGCCATCCGATCGTCATGTTACTTGACCTATTAGAGTTATTTTATAAAAAGCAGAAAACTGGGGAAAGTGTCAGTGAAGCACAGGCACTGGAAGTTTTGGGACGGGATGAAATTGGACGCTGGCCTAGCTATGTCAGCATGTTTGAAAAACAGAATCTGATTAAACGTACAGATGACAATGAATATGTGCTGGTACGCGATCTTGATCAGGTCAGCTTCTGGAATTTTTATCTACAGCTTCCTTATCCATTACCGCGCAAACAGCATCTGACTGATGTACATACCGATGATCTCTGGATGCAAAAATTCTCACCCAAACTGAATGAAACTGATCAATTTCTGGAAGAAAAACTCAATTTTCCATTATCAGAACTGTTCCGCAGTAAATAAATTTAATCCTCTCTTTTGAGAGGATTTTTAAGTAGATTGATTTGATTTTCAGCGGATAATCGTCCTTGCTGTCATTAAAGCTATAATCCAAAAATCAGGTGTCGTCATTTTCATTGACCGGGTTTTTATATAGAGGTTTGAGTCTTGATCTGAGGCTCAGGCTTCTTTAACCATCCTTGTAAACTCACCAGAATCACGCCTAGCATTACCATACAAGTACCAACAATAAAGTTGATCTCAATATGCTCATTTAGAATTAACACGCCAAACAGCATGCCAAAAACTGGGGTTAAAAAGGAAAACACCCCTAAACGTGAAGCCAGGTAGTGTTTTAGCATCCAGAACCAGATCAGATAACTAGCAAAGGAAATCACCACCGTATGAAAAATCAGGCTGGAAATCGACAAAGTTGTCCATTGAATGCTGGCTTGCCCAGTCAAGAAGGACAAAGGCAACAACACCATACCAGCGATCAGCAATTGATAGAATAAGGTCTGGGTTGCAGGCGCTTCAGCCAGCCGGCTAAGACGCACACTTACGGTCGTGGCTGCCCAGAATACACCAGCCAGCAATGCCAGAAAATCCCCCCATAAGGCATGAGATTGTAGAGCAGATCCTGTCTGGGGACGCAGCAGGAAACTCACCACAATACCACTAAAGGCAAGAAAAATTCCTCCCCATTGCACATGAGACAAACGTTCCGCCGGCAGTTTCCAGTGCAAGCCTAAAGCCACAAAAATCGGTGCAGTATAGAGCAAGACAATGGTATGCGAAGCTGAGGTATAACGCAGTGCCTCACCCACCAGATAAAATTCAGCGGCAAACAGCACACCCACCAGTAAACCCGCAGACAAGTATCGTGCACTCCAAAGCTGACGGCGCACATTCTGCTGAATTAAAGGATAAACCATAAATACAGATAAGGCTGAACGTAATGCAATTTGCATCAGGGCAGAAATATCACTGGCCGCCCATTTCAGCACGACCTGCTGCAAACCCCACAACATACATAGTACAAACATAATGGCAGATGCTTTGACATCTAGTGCCTGACGATGATTCAAAAAATATAGTCCTGTTCTCGATTCGAGCCGCTACATACTAAAAATTTTAGAAGTAGAAAATATACTTCAAAACAGATCAATGAGGGGGTGATTCAGTTAAGAATAGGGATGCATAAAAAACGATTTAGACACTACCCAATCTATATCTAGAAACCGAATGGCAACCGCGTCTGATCAATTTGATAAATTATCCCTTGCTCATTACACTTTTCTAAGCAAAATAAAGGAGCCCTTCGGCTCCTTGATCTTAAAAATCCGGTCTTACTTTACAAATGTCGTCCAGACATAATCCTGATTTTGGCCTTTTAGGGTCATTTTCAATTGATCACTAGGTTGTAAGGCAGCCACTCCTGCTGGTGTACCGGTCATGATCACATCGCCTTCTTCAAGTGTAAATACTTGACTAATGTCTGCCAATAAAGTTGCGATATCAAAAATCAATAAAGCTGTATCGCCTTTTTGACGCAGCTCATCATTGATCTCCAGCGTATAGTGCACATCTTTCCAGTCAGCAATCACATCGCCTACTGGCACCCAGTCAGCAAGTACACAAGAACCATCAAAAGCTTTGGCCCGCTCCCAAGGTTGGCCTTTTTTCTTCAGGTCATCCTGCAGATCACGTAAGGTCAGATCCAGACCTAAAGTCACAGCGCCAATTGCCTGCAAAACTTTGGCAGGATCATTTTCCTTGCTTAAGGTACGGTCAATACGCAAACTTAGTTCACACTCATAATGACAGTTACCCCAGTCCGGATTCCATTCAATACCAGCATCCAGTGATGTCAAAGTACTCGGTGGCTTGATAAACAGTACAGGACGATCAGGTACCGCATTTCCAAGCTCTTTGGCATGGTCAGCATAACTGCGACCGACACAAACAATTTTCGATGGACGTATACTCATGATCTCTTTCCTGTTCTTGATCTGTCTTATTTCTTGAAGGTATTTTCGAAAATGCTTTGCTCAGTACCATCTTTAAAGGCACGTTTTGGCACAATCACCACTGTACGGTTTTTCAGTTCCAGCATATAGGTCAGCTTGCCGATGGCAAAACTTTGTACTTCATTATAATGCACGACCTTGCTACGCCCGTTATTGAAAATTTCTGCATAGTCCTGAAACAGGTCAATACCCTGTTCACTTTTTCCAAACTGATATTTTACAAACTGGCGCTTAAACATCATCGGTAAGAACCAGTAACGCATGATACCCTGCAGAATCAGGAAGAAGGCACCCAAAGCCACATAATAACGACCAACCCCATTCAGGCCCATTGAAAAGCCCCAGATAATAATCCCGATGCTGACCAAAGGCGTCAGAAAGCGTGAAATCTGTTTTTTACCAAAAGTGGCCAGGGCAAATCCATCCTGAGATTCTTCTAGAGTGAGATAATAACGGGTGGATAAAGTCGGTGCTGACTCAGTCATAGCATTACATCAAAAATATAAAATCCTGACCCATACTATATCAAAATATGCTTAAAACTCATGGCTTATGCTATCAATTACATAACTTTGCTTTGGAAATAACTAAATTTAGTTTTAAATAAATCCTCATTAAAACAAAAAACACACAATAGGATATTGGATGAAAGGATTGATCCCCTATTTGCTGATGAGTAGCACCTTATTTGCAATCTCACCGGCTTTCGCAAAAATAACGCCATGGACCCCTAATCTGCCAAGCAGTCTTGATGCATTTCAAGGCAATTCTCAGCAACTGGCCGAACTCACTGGCGAGCGTATCCTGATTTATGCGCATCCTGCCAGCAAAACCCATCTACCGACTTTTAAAACGGCTTCTAGTAGCAAATCCCAGTTTTATAGTGCGGCTGTAGTCTTGCCTGCATCCGAAGTACAAATCAAAAAATTACTGCAACATTACCCGAATTATGTCGACCTGTTTCCGACCCTAAAATCCGCCAAAATAATTGAGCAGCAAGGGAGCATTCAACAAGTCAAATATCAGGTGCATATTCCTACCCCAATTCCAGTCTTAAATTTTAAAGAAACTGTGGTGATGCAGCATCATCTGGAAAATAACAGTATCAGCACACTGATTCTGGATGCGCCAATTCCCTATGGGGCCGGAAAGCTGGAATGGTTTGCACTGGGTCCCAATAAAACCTTAATGACAGTAACGCAATGGGGCGATCTAAACCAGCCACAAGGTTTTCTGTTTAGCAAGATTCTAAATGCCCTACCGGAAGCCAAACTCGGCATTCCCGCCGGCACCAATGCCTTTCTGCTTGAAGCTTTACAACAGCGCTTTAAATATCCTGCTGCCATAGCTTAAATACGGCAGTGCCCCAGGTTCAGCTCAGTAATCAGCAAACCCAGAAAATTGCCCAGCTCAGTCAGAAATCAGGACAGCCAGTCAGCTTTATTTTGCCCAATTATCAGGTCAAGGCCGGTAAAGATTCAGAAAATCTAAGATTCAGTACCACCTATCAATATTTCTCGCATCCGACTGAGAAGCTGCAGCCCTGGTTATCGGCTCAGGCCAGCCAGAAACTCTTTCCACGACAAATCAAAAAAGTGGAACTGAATCCAGTCCACCCGCAAAGTATTGATGCTAACTACAAGGTATCAGTCGGCTTGGGCGTCATTCAGATTCCCTTTAATTTTAAAATGCGTTTTGAACAGCCAAATACCTTACAAAACCAGTTCTATGCCAATGGCGGAGATTTAAAATTTGTACGAGGTGGAATGAAGCTTTTGCCGCAATCTCAGGGAACGCTATTCCAGATTACCAGTTCCATGAAAATTCATGATCAGGCGCCTTTTTTACTGAAAGCCATGCGCAGCCTTCCCTATCATGACATGTTGCCGGCTGTTGGTGGCAATACTGTCTACGCCTTGAAGATACAGCAGAAATTGAAATCTTAAGTTCATTTCTAATTATTGGTTTTTTATATGAAAAATTAAAAAACTACAGACGTAAAAAACCGCATCAATGTGCGGTTTTTTCAGAATTCTTTATCAAGATTGGTGCGCTCAGAGAGATTCGAACTCCCGACCCCTTAGTTCGTAGCCAAGTGCTCTATCCAGCTGAGCTATGAGCGCGACGTCTTGATGGGGTGTATTATATAGAGTTTTCAGCACTTGTTAAGTGTTTTTTAATAAAATCATAACCGAACGTACAGTAATTAAACGATACTGCAATATTTCAGTTTTTTTGATGAAAATTCCTGCGGATTTAGAGTTAAAAACAATAACCCAGACTTGGCGAGATTTCAGGATTAGCTAAATTAATCTTTCAATTACCTCATATTCATTTGCTCACAGCCTAATGGAGCTACTCCCCAACCAGGCCAGTTTTAACCTCGCCTGCCTGCTGATAACAGCTCAATCCACGCCATTTGAGGTAACTTGATGATCTGTCAGTGCAAATGCTGCCGGCATAGAGTCTTCAGCACATAGACGTTTTCCTCTGCCCAATATTACAGGAAAAGTCATTAAATAGAGTTCATCCACAAGATCATGCTTAAAAAGTGCCTGTGCCACTGCGGCACTGCCATACACCCGGATATTTCCCCCCCTCTGAAGCCTTCAGGTTAATGATCTCATCAATACTTTTTAGAAAGATCGTATTTTGCCAGTCCGAGTGATCCAAACTGATGGATAGCACATATTTATTTACTTCATTAATTCTTGGCCAGTCTTCAGCATGCTTCGGCCAGTAAGGTCCAAAAATCTGAAAGGTATTCTTACCAATCAAAATATCGGTAGACTGCATCCATTTTTGCATGATGTGATCAAATGCTGAATCGGGTTCAGCACTAAAATACGGCGTCACCCAGCCACCATATTGAAAGCCACCCTATGTATCTTCTTCCGGACCGCCGGGTGCCTGCATTACACCGTCTAGAGTCAAAAATTCCTGGACAATGATTTTTCTCATCACGCTGCCCTTATTTTTATTGAGTCATCTAGGGTTTATTTTTAGCATGTGATTGAGGCGGATTCTGTAAATTTTAGGCACAAAAAAACCGCAACATGTGCGGTTCATTGTTCAAGTTGGTGCGCTCAGAGAGATTCGAACTCCCGACCCCTTAGTTCGTAGCCAAGTGCTCTATCCAGCTGAGCTATGAGCGCGTAACTTGTGTCGTCTTTATTAGACTGCGTTATTTTCCGATTTACTTATTGGTGCGCTCAGAGAGATTCGAACTCCCGACCCCTTAGTTCGTAGCCAAGTGCTCTATCCAGCTGAGCTATGAGCGCGACATAAGTAAAGTGGCGGTGAGAGAGGGATTCGAACCCTCGATACAGTTACCCGTATGCGTCCTTAGCAGGGACGTGGTTTCAGCCACTCACCCATCTCACCGTAACGTGCCGCCATAATACAAATTTCGGCATAGCACTGCAAGCACAGCTTGAAAAAAAACTGCATATTTTTGCTCGTTTAAATACTTTTTAAACAATTTCCCTGTTTTTAGTCATTTAAGTCCTGAAAAACCCGATAATTTTCCAGTTATCTAAAATTAGCCAAAAATCGAAAACTTAAACAGATTATTGCAATCATTTACGTGCAGTCTGCACTGACATGACTTATGCTAAACCTATCTCCAAGGACACTTTAAAGATATGATGAAAAATTGGGTCGATCCTGAAGCAAAAGCTGAAGCCGAACGTTATGACAACCCTATTCCAAGCCGTACCCTGATTCTCGAAACTATAGAAGAAAAAACTGCCCTGTCTCATGCCGACCTGGTGGAATATTTTGAAATTGCCGATCAAAAAAGTATTGATGCCCTGAGCCATCGTCTGATTGCGATGGTACGTGACGGGCAATTAATGAAAGACAGTTACAAGTTCCAGATCGCGGCGGAACAGCCTGAGCATGAAGCAACGGTATATATCAATTCCAAGGGAAGCGGTACAGCCAATATTTCAGGTGAAGATGATCTGCTCTTACCTGAGCGTGAATTGCGTCAGGTCTTTAACGGTGACCGTGTCAAAGTCCGTCAGACCTCAGTAGACCGCAAAGGCAAAGCTTGGGGCTTTATTACCGAAGTCTTGCAGCATCGTGTCAAACAGATCATCGGGAAAGTGTCTGAATATGAAGGCGAATACTTTGTTCAGCCAGCTAATCCAAATGCACATCAGCCTATTACTCTAGAAAAAGAGCTGATCGAGCATGCCAAGGTCAAAGTCGGCGATTCGATCCGCGTGGCGATTGATACCTACCCAACCAAAGAAGAATTTGCGACTGGTCATATTGTGCAGTCGATGGCAGACAAAGCCGATACCGAAATCATCATTCCACAGACGATTCTGGAATATGGCCTGCCATATGAATTCCCGGAAGAAGTCTTGAAAGAAGCGGAAAGTTTTAAAGAACCTTCTGCTAAAGACCGTGAAGGCCGTGTCGATCTACGTGATTTAGCGCTTGTCACCATTGATGGTGAAGATGCACGTGACTTTGATGATGCGGTCTATGCAGAAAAACGTCCGGGCGGTGGTTATCGTGTGGTCGTTGCAATTGCTGATGTGAGTCATTATGTACGCCCGGGCAAACCACTGGATGATGAAGCGCAAGAACGTGGGACATCCGTGTATTTCCCACACTTCGTTTTACCAATGTTGCCTGAAGCACTCTCTAATGGCCTGTGTTCATTAAATCCGAATGTCGATCGTCTGTGCATGGTCTGTGACCTGAAACTATCACGTGCTGGCCGAGTGACTGGGTATGAATTCTATCCTTCGGTGATGCATTCCAAAGCACGTCTGACTTATGACCAGGTCGCGAAGTATTTCGAAGGTGATAGCACAGCAATCACTGAAGATCGTAGTGTACGTAAATCACTGAATACCCTGTTCCAGTTGTATCAAATTCTAAAAGGCTTGCGTGCTGAACGTAATGCAATGGAATTCGAAACCATTGAAACCTATATGACTTTCGATGAGCTGGGTGGTATTAATGAAATTCTGCCACGTACCCGTAATGATGCGCATAAGCTGATTGAAGAATGTATGTTGCTGGCCAACGTTGCAGCAGCTGAATATGCATTGAAAAATGAAATACCGATGCTGTACCGGGTGCATCAACCACCTGAGTTTTCGCGTATCCAGAAAGTTCGTGATTTCGTGAAACTGCTGGGTCTGCCATTCCCGGAACAGCCAACCCAGGCCGATTATCAGGCAGTCATTGAAGCGACCAAAGACCGGATTGATGCGCCAAGTATTCATGCCGTGTTATTACGCTCCATGATGCAGGCCTATTATGGTGCCGACAATGCTGGTCACTTTGGTCTGGCTTATGAAGCGTATACGCACTTCACCTCTCCAATTCGCCGTTACCCAGATCTGTTATTACATCGTGCTATCAAAGCCCATCTGAGTAAAAAGCCATATCCAATTTCAGGTGCCTCTTTAGATGATGCCGGTGAGCATTTCTCAGCAACAGAACGCCGTGCTGATGAAGCCTCCCGCTCTGTAACGACCTGGCTGAAATGTCACTATATGCAGCAGCATTTAGGTGAAGAGTTTGTTGGCATTATCAGTGCAACGGCTGAATTTGGTTTATTTGTCACGCTGAAAGACCTCTATGTCGATGGTATGGTGCATGTCAGCCAGTTGGGCGATGACTTCTTTGTCTTTGATCAAAGCAGCCAGAGTCTGGTCGGCCAGAACCGTGGTCAGATCTTTGGTTTGGGCGATGAAGTGAAGATTAAGGTCGCTGGAGTCAATCTGGAAGAACGTAAAATTGACTTTGAACTGATCCAGCAACTGACTCATGCGGGTCGTCCAATTCGTGCCCGTGCTCCACGTGTCACAGAAAAAAAACCTGCACCACGTCCGGAAGCAAAAGAGGAAGTCTTCAATAATCATGAGCGTGCGCAAAAAGCCCAGCCCAGTGATGATGGAGAACAGCCCATACGACGCAAAAAAGACAAATCCAAGCCCAGTTCCTACAGTAAAAAGCCTGCTAAAAAATCTGCAGGAAAGTCTGAAGCAAAGGCTAAAGATAAAGTAAAGAAAAAAGCCAAGATCAAAAAGAAAAAGTCGAATGCAAAAGCCAAGACTGAATAATTTCTAATGATCAAAAAAAGAGCGCTATGGCGCTCTTTTTATTTATAATCAATATACTAATTAAAAGGAAAATTATAAATTGGATACAGTTAATATTCTTACATTAATCATTTCCCTCACAGCTCTACTTGTAACCTATGCAGTGTTTAAATCAGATCAACAGCCACAGATTCTTATTTTTGCTACACCTCATTATGGAAAAGAATCTTTAATTCAACTTCATGTTAAAAATATTGGTAAATCTATCGCTCACAATGTAAGAGTCTTTAGCGACCGACCTATTCCTCAAGCAGCATTTGGAATTGAGAAATTAAATTCTAATAAGCAATATTTTGATTCTGGTATTTTTAAAAATGGAATAAAAGTATTTCCACCTAATCAAAGTTACATATACGATTGGGGACAATATGGAGGTCTTAAAGAATCATTAAATAATACATCTATCACCTTCACTGTGACTTATTTTTATAAACATCCTTTGAACCTGTGGAAAACCAAAATCACTAATATCTCTATTATCGATATGAATGAACTAGAATCTCTTCCTTCATCCAATGGCGGCATCTTAGAACAATTAAAAAATATCAATAAATCCTTAACAACCTTAAATCAAAAAATTGAGAAAAAATTATAGATAGCTTGATTTCCCTGCCAATAAGCCCTACATCTAGATTTAACATAGGAAATGACTTCGGCAGAAACGACATGACATTAGAAAAAGCAACTTTACCCGTTCCACAATTCGATCAGATTACACTAGCAGATCTTAAACAAAAAATTGAAAACTGCATTCAGCAAGGTTTGCAATTTCTAAATGAACTGACCCAGACACCTGATACTGTCCAGGAACAACTTGCGGTCCTAAAACAGGTTGATACGCTAGAAAATAATATGAGCGAGTCTTGGGGCATTTTGTCGCATCTGAACGCAGTCATGAATAATAGTGAAACCCGTGATGTTTATCAGGCATTATTACCGGGTCTAAGTGATTACTATACTCAGCTAGGTCAGCATACGGCCCTGTATCAAACCTATCAACATGTACAGGATGCACCAGTTTTTAATGAATTACCGGAAGCTCAGCAAAGTGCAATTAAACTGGCGCTACGTGACTTTAAATTGTCAGGTGTAGCGCTAGAGGGTGAAGCAAAAAAACGCTATGCAGAAATTTCTACACGTTTATCACAACTTTCCTCAGATTTCTCCAATCATGTACTGGATGCAACTCAAGCCTATTTCAGACCACTTAAGGAAGAAGAATTAGCTGGTCTGTCTGACAGCAATATTGAACTGTTAAAACAATATGGCCAGCAACGTGAACTGGATCAGCCGGTTGCCACTTTAGATTTCCCGTCTTATCTGGCAATTATGACTCATGCCGAAGATCGTGGCCTGCGTGAAGAACTCTATAAAGCCTATACCACACGCGCGTCAGATCAGTCCGAACAGACTAAATTTGACAATACAGCCATCATGGAAGAAATCCTGAAATTACGTCAGGAAATGGCAGCGCTATTAGGCTTTAATAACTATGCCGAATATTCACTGGCCAGCAAAATGGCACCAAATGTCGAAGCTGTGGATGAATTCCTGCGTGATCTGGCAGAACATGCCCGTGCGCCTGCTGAACAGGAAGTGGCTGAACTGAAAGCGATTGCTGCTGAAGATGGCATCACAGAATTAAAACCTTGGGACAGCAGTTACTATTCTGAAAAGCTGAAAATGCAGCAGTTTAATCTGTCTCAGGAATCGCTCAAACCCTACTTCCCGGCTCCAAAAATCTTGCAAGGTCTGTTCAGTATCCTGAAACGTTTATATGATATTCAGGTGGTTGAACGTGAAGCGCCTGTTTGGCATCCAGATGCACGTTATTTTGAACTGGAAGACCAAGGCGAAGTGATTGGCGGTTTCTATTTTGACCTCTATGCGCGTCAGGGCAAACGTGGCGGTGCCTGGATGAGCGGCTTCCGGTCACGCATGCAAATTGCTGAAGGTCTGCAAAAACCGATCTGTTATATGGTGGCAAACTTTACTCCACCAGTCGGTAACCGCCCTGCACTACTGACTCATGATGAAGTGATTACCCTGTTCCATGAATTTGGTCACGGTCTGCATCATATGCTGACAGAAGTGGACAATATTGCTGTGGCTGGTACACACGGCGTGGATTGGGATGCTGTTGAGCTACCAAGCCAGTTTATGGAATTCTGGGCTTGGGATCAGGACAGTTTAAACCTGCTTAGCGAACATATCGAAACCAAGGAAGTCTTACCTGCTGACTTGTTAAAAGCCTTACTGGATGCTCGCTTCTTCCAGTCCGGTATGCAAACTTTGCGTCAGCTGGAATTTGCTTTATTCGACCTGACCATTCACCGTGCCAATCCGGCATTGAATGCTGAACAGATTCAGACAACCTTGAACGAAATTCGTGAGAAATACGCCGTTTTACCCACTACACCATATAACCGGTTCCAGCACAGCTTTAGTCATATCTTCGCGGGTGGATATGCAGCGGGCTATTATTCTTATAAATGGGCAGAAGTTTTGGCCAGTGATGCCTTCGATCGCTTCGAAGAAGAAGGAATTTTTAACACTGAAACCGGAAAGCAGTTTAGACAAAAAATTCTAGCAGTTGGCGGAAAAGATACAGCACTTGACGCATTTATCAATTTCCGCGGACGCGAACCAAAAATAGATGCTTTGTTACGTCATCAAGGTTGGACGAACCGCTCTAAAAACGCTTAAACTACGTTTTTAAGTAAATCACAGGGTGAGTATGATGGCTATCAAACGTCGTTTCATTGCAGGCGCAAAATGTCCTAAATGTCAGGCGTTAGATCGGATCGTTATGCTGACCTCTGCTGAAGCTGAATGGATTGAATGTATCGAATGTGGGTATGAAGAAAACCGTCCCACCCATATTGAGGAACCTGAGTCACCAGCCGTTCCGGATGAAATTGGTGTGATTCAGTTTAAACCCCGTCAGCCAAAAGAATAATTTCGGGAACCTAAATGACTCTAGATCATCGACAAAATCCTAAACTTTTATGGGGAATAGTGAGCGGATTAATTGTTGTGATTATTGCCGTTTTAATAATTACACAGTTTTTTCTCACACAAAATGAAACATTATCGGCACATCAGGGTGACTTGATGAATGCACCGGTGACACAAGCCGCACCTAAAGCAGAACCTGAACCGGAAGAAATTGTGCCTACTTCTGAAAATGTTCTGGTCAATGCCTCTATTATAAGAGAAGAAGTTACTGAGAATGCTACTTTGGCGAAAGAAGAAATTGCCAAACTGGAAGATATCCAGCAACAGCTCAATGAGCAGGAAAAAAGCCTGAAGCAACAGCATAGTGATGCGGATGAGCTGATTAAACTCAAAGAGGAACAAATCAAGTTACTCGAAGCACAACTGGCACAATAGTCAGAATGAGTTAGGGATTTTCAGCTAGAATATCCACAGATTTTCTAGCTAAGTTCTCTCATGAGTGTAGCCTCTCCCTCGTATCTGGTTAAGGCAATTGTCTTTCTGACCTGTTCCGCTTTTCTGTTTTCAGTCATGGGCGTCTGTATTCGCTTCGCCTCACACACGGTTGACAATGCCACGGTGGTATTTTTCCGGAATTTTGTCGGCCTGTTTATCTTTCTGCCTTTGATCTTCAATAAAGGCATTAGCTTTTTTAAAACTGAAAAACTCTGGATGCACACTTGGCGCTCTGTCGCAGGTCTGACGGCGATGTATGGCTTCTTCTATGCCATTGCACATTTAAAGCTCTCCAATGCCATGGTTTTCACCTATTCCTCACCGATTTTTATTCCGCTGATTGCCTGGCTGTTTCTAAAAGAAAAAGTCACTCAGAGCATGTTGCTAGCTGCTGCGATCGGTTTTATTGGCGTATTGTGTGTAGCTAAGCCTGATTCCGGTTTATTTAACCTGATGTCTGTGATTGGCTTGAGTGCCAGCTTCCTGGCTGCTATGGCTTTTGTTACTGTACGCGCCCTAACTCAAACCGAACCACCAGAACGGATTGTGTTTTATTTCTGTCTGATCGGCACCCTGATTTCCATGGTTCCAATGTTCTGGCATTGGCGTCCTTATACTCTGACTGAACTCGGTTATTTAATTGCAGCCGGTTTATTGGCAAATACCAGCCAGTTATTTCTATCCAATGCTTATAAACTGGCACCTGCTGGTCAGATTGGGCCAGTGAACTATATTGCGATTTTCTTTGCTGGCTTATGGGGTTTTATAGTCAAACTACTTTATTATTCATACAGGATTCGAAAAAAACTTGAAATAACT
>ERZ1023241.216-NODE-216-length-14392-cov-26.502895_pt1 | contig 14392 bp, 12 predicted proteins | sample MGYA00380455_ERZ1023241 | MGnify/ENA primary metagenome ERZ1023241 (study PRJEB33173, sample SAMEA4830304) | metagenome | study: EMG produced TPA metagenomics assembly of the PRJEB25223 data set...
ATTGCTTAACTCGGTTTGAAGTGGAATACTGTCAATCTATTTCAGGACAAGACAAGATTTAAAAAATTAAATCAAATTATATTAATTTACAAATTGGTTAATTACTGTTTAATAAAAATAAGTGATTAATAATGCTTAAAAAATTATATAAAAATGACGGTAGAGTTCATGAAATCACTATAGTTTTGTGTGTTTTTTTATCAAACTATGTTATAAAAGTTAAAACGGCATGAAAATTGCTTATAAAACGAGATTTTTATTAGGGGGTCATATGAAATTATCAGTGGGATTACGAATTGCCAACTCGCTGTCATTAACTCCACAGTTACAACAAGCAATCCGCTTATTACAATTATCCAGTCTAGAACTAGAGCAAGAAATCCAGCTACAACTTGATAGTAATCCTTTGTTAGAAAAAGTTGAAGAGCAAATCAGTGTTGAAAGTCTTTCTACTGTTGATGCGAGTCAAAAGGATTTAACCAATGAACTCAATGCAGACCATCTTCCGGACGATCTACCTGTAGATACCGACTGGGATGATGTCTATACTCATCAACCGACAAGTCTGGGTGCAGCAGAGTTCGAAGAGCGCGAAGACAATCGTCAAAGCCAGCAAAGCTTACAAGAATATATGCTCGAGCAGGTTAATCTGCTGCACTTTTCTCGCATTGATCAGCTGATTGCATACTGCATTATTGATTCCCTAGATGAAAAGGGTTTTCTGGATGCAGAAATTTCTGAAATTACTGCATCAGTACAGCATCTTTTATCTTCCATGGATTATGAGGAAGAAATCGAAGAGGATGAAGTACTCGTTGTTCTTAAGCATATTCAGCGTCTTGATCCGATTGGAGTAGGTTCCAGAAATCTAGCTGAGTGTTTATTGATTCAGTTGGATAGCCTGCCAGTTAATACCCCTTGTCGTAATGATGCGGTTAAATTGCTGCAACATTATGAGCTGCTGATTACCAATGAATTACCAAAACTCATTAAGCAAACTGGCTTAAATCAGGAACAATTGCGCTGTGCAGTTGATTTGCTGAAAACTCTTAAGCCATATCCTGGGCTAGAGTTTGAAAGTAAGGAATCTGATTATCAGATCCCGGATGTCGTGGTAATGAAAAAGAATGACTGCTGGCAGGTGACGTTAAATCCTGATGTGATGCCAAAGTTAAGACTGAATTCTTTTTATACCAATATGATCCGTCGTGCTGATCAAAGTGAAGATAATCAATATCTTCGTAATCAGATGCTGGAAGCAAAAAACTTTATTAAAAGTATCGACGAACGTCATAAAACTTTATTGAAAGTAGCTACCTGTATTGTTGAACATCAGAAAAGTTTTTTAGAAATTGGCCCTGAAGGTATGAAGCCTCTGGTTTTACGTGATATTGCTGAAGAAGTGGAACTACATGAATCAACTGTATCCCGTGTAACGACTAACAAATATATGCTGACCCCACGTGGTTTATTTGAACTGAAATACTTCTTCTCGAGTCATGTGGGGACGACTTCTGGTGGTGAGGCTTCATCTACTGCAATCCGTGCCAAAATTAAGAAAATGATTGCTGAAGAAAATGCACGTAAGCCTTTATCGGACAATGCAATTGCCAATCTCTTGAAAGAAGAAGGGATTGATGTGGCACGACGCACGGTCGCGAAATATCGTGAATCGTTACATATTCCTTCCTCTTCTGAGCGAAAAGTCTTGATCTAGTTTTTGAAATTTGATTATTCTAGAGGTTCATTATGACATCGTAATGAATCTTTTTTTCTTTTGAGGCATGGTAAAAATGATCTGAATAAATGCTTTAAATCACGATTTTGCTTGAGCAAGTTATTGTATTCTTTTCATTTTTAACTGTGACTCTTCTGATCCTAACGAAGGTGAGGGATAGAACTATGCAAATAACAATTCGTGGACATCATTTATCAATTACGCCAGCGATTGAAGAAACTATAAAAACGAAATTTTCACAGATGACCAAACATCTGGATCAGGTGAACAGCATGCAGGTTAAGCTTTCCAAAGATCATCAGATTGATAAGCGCTCAAAAAGAGGCAGCAGTAACCATATCGCAGAAGCGATTGTCCGTTTACCGGGTATTGAGTTTTTTGCCCATGCTAATGCTGATGACATGTATACCTCAATTAAAATTTTGACGGAAAAATTAAAAAAACAGATTGACCGATATCGCGAAATGCAGCTGAATCATCAGAGTTTAGCCATTTAAGCGACCAAATGGGGAAAAAGAGGTTTTTAAAAGCCTCTTTTTTTATATATATAATGTATGTGACTAATGAATTATTTTTTACATTTATAGTAAAATGACTCGTTTTACACCCTTAGTCCTATAAGAGGTCTTGTGATGAATAATGAACAGCTCGCTGAAATTTTAAAAGCCGCTTTTCCTGAGGCGGATGTTGCTGTGAGTGGCCAGGGCGGAAAATTCGATCTCCGTATTGTGGATGATCAGTTTGAAGGTAAACGTCCGGTTGCACGTCAACAAGCTGTTTATGCTCCTCTCAATTCCCATATTGCCAGTGGTGCAGTGCATGCTGTGACCATTCGTGCATTGACCAAAGAAGAATGGCGTAAAGCAAGCTTATTTGGAGCTTAATCAATTAATGGATAAATTCTTAATTCAGGGCGGTATTAAGCTCGACGGTGAAGTGCGTATTTCTGGTGCAAAAAATGCAGCGCTTCCATTATTAGCAGCAATGATTCTTGCTGATACGCCAATCACACTTAAAAATGTTCCAAATCTAAAAGATGTAAATACCTTGGTAAAGCTGATCGCAGGTCTTGGGATCACGATTAGTTATGAAGGCGATACAGTTATTGCAGATACCTCTACTTTGGATAACCAGTTTGCACCTTATGAACTCGTAAAAACCATGCGTGCTTCTATTTTGGTGCTTGGTCCTCTATTGGCGCGCTACGGTAGTGCAAAAGTATCCCTGCCAGGTGGATGTGCGATTGGTTCTCGTCCAGTCGATCAGCATTTGAAAGCACTAGAAGCTTTAGGTGCCGAGATTGAGGTTGAGGCCGGCTATGTCCATGCTAAAGTCGATGGTCGTCTGAAAGGCGGTGAAGTTGTCTTTGATATGGTGACTGTGGGTGGTACTGAAAATATTCTGATGGCTGCAGTATTGGCGGATGGTGTGACCACGATTCGTAATGCGGCGCGCGAACCTGAAATTACTGATCTTGCTCAAATGCTGATTAAGATGGGTGCGAAAATTGACGGTCTGGATACCGATACTCTAGTGGTTACCGGTGTAGAAAGCCTGCATGGCTGTGAATATGCAGTAGTGGCCGACCGTATTGAAACTGGTTCTTATCTGGCTGCTGCAGCTATTACTGGTGGACGTGTTAAAACCACGCATACAGATCCGGCTTTAATGGAAGCTGTACTGGATAAGTTTGAGGAAATGGGTGCGGAAGTCACTCGTGGTGATGACTGGATTGAACTGGATATGATGGGCAAACGTCCGAAAGCGGTGAGCTTCCGTACCTTGCCACATCCAGATTTCCCAACAGATATGCAAGCCCAGTTAATGGCAGTCAATGCCATTGGCCGTGGGTTTGCCACAATTTCTGAAACGATTTTTGAAAACCGTTTTATGCATGTTCCTGAATTGGCCCGTATGGGAGCCAATATTCAGGTCGAAGGTAATGATGCTGTCGTAACGGGTGTAGAAAAACTTTCTGCAGCACCTGTGATGGCAACAGATTTACGTGCTTCATTCTCTTTAGTTCTTGCAGCACTTGCAGCCGAAGGAGAAACATTGATTGACCGTATTTATCATATTGACCGCGGTTATGAAGATGTCGAAGCAAAGTTACAAGGTTTAGGTGCCCAAATTAAGCGAGTAAGTTAATGAGTGATATGAGAAACGATGATCCAAACTTTGACGTAATGGGCAATTTTGATCATGGTTTAACGTTAGCATTAAGCAAGGGCCGTATCTTAAAAGAAACTTTACCTCTGCTTGAAACAGCAGGGATTAATCTGCTGGAAGATCCGGATAAATCACGTAAGCTGATTTTTCCGACCACGCATAAACAGGTGCGTATCCTGATTTTACGTGCTTCTGATGTGCCGACTTATGTTGAAAATGGTGCAGCAGATATCGGTGTGGCAGGTAAGGATGTATTGATGGAACATGGCGCGCAAAATGTCTATGAACCATTAGATCTTAAAATTGCCAACTGCAAATTGATGACAGCAGGTAAAGTCGGTATGGAGCGTCCGAAAGGCCGTTTAAAAATTGCGACTAAATACGTGAATCTGACCCGTCAATACTACGCGAGCCTCGGTGAACAGGTTGATGTGATCAAGCTTTATGGTTCAATGGAACTTGCACCATTGGTGGGTTTAGGTGATTACATTGTTGACGTGGTCGATACAGGCAATACACTGCGTGCCAATGGTCTTGAGCCACTTGAAGAAATCTGCAAAGTCTCTTCACGTCTGATTGTGAACAAAGCCAGCTTTAAACGTAAGCAAGCATTGCTGAATCCAATTCTTGCCCAGCTTGAACAAGCGGTTGAAGCACGCGAACAGGCGAAAAAAGCTTAAATTTACGCTGTATTAAAGACCGTCCACTTTGGGCGGTTTTTTATTGCTGATTATAAATATAAGAAGCTCAATGCTTTCATCAATTTTATCAAAAGCTATTTCCAATAAAACTCATAGCACAAGTCTGTTCTAGCTACCGACAAAGTCTTTGAAAACAGGTAAACTAAAGCCTTCGAATTCAAACCTTATGGGTAAATTGATGCGACGTTTATCGACACAAGATCAAAACTTCAAGCAAGCGTTTGCTGACTTGTTGGCTTTTGAAACCGTGAATGATCCTGAACTTTTAAAAACTGTAGACCAAATTATTGCTGACGTACGTCAGCATGGTGATGCTCATGTTCTTAAATTGACTCAGCAGTTCGATCGACATCCAGCGCATCAATTTTCAGATTTAGAACTGACTCAAGAGCAACTTAAAGCAGCTTTCGAAGGCTTAACGACTGAAGTGCGTGAAGCCTTAGAATTGGCTGCAAACCGTATTCGCGAATTCCATCAGGCACAAAAACAGGATGGTTGGACGTATGTCGATGCTCTAGGTAATACCTTGGGTCAGAAAGTGACGCCATTGGATCGCGTAGGGATCTATGTACCAGGTGGCTTGGCTTCATATCCATCTTCGGTGTTAATGAATGCTGTTCCTGCACATGTGGCAGGTGTAGGTGAAATTGTTATGGTGGTGCCTGCTCCAAATGGTGAACTGAATCCATTGGTCTTGGCTGCTGCCTATCTGGCTGGCGTACACCGTGTATTTACCATTGGTGGCGCACAAGCGGTTGCTGCATTGGCCTATGGTACAGAAACCATTCCACGTGTCGATAAAATCACTGGTCCAGGTAACCGGTTTGTGGCTGCGGCAAAACGTGCAGTATTTGGTCAGGTCGGTATCGACATGATTGCTGGTCCTTCAGAAATTCTGGTCTATGCAGAAGGGCAGAACAATGCCAAATGGTTAGCGATGGATTTGTTATCTCAAGCTGAGCATGACACTGTTGCTCAAGCTGTATTTATTACGCCTGATGAACAGCTTCTCAATGAAGTAGAACAAGCAATTGAAGAGCATTTGCTAGCTCTACCAAAAGCAGAAATTGCCCGCACTTCAATTGCCAATCGTGGTGCATTAGTGCTTGTGAAAGATCGTGCTGAAGGTATTGAGCTGATTAACCAAGTAGCACCTGAACATTTAATGCTGTGTTTGGATGAAGCTCAAGAAATGGCTGAAGAGATTCGCCATGCCGGTGCGATCTTCATGGGACGTTATACGCCTGAAGCGATTGGTGACTATTGTGCAGGTCCAAACCATGTATTACCGACATCGGGTACAGCACGTTTCTCATCACCACTGGGTGTGTATGATTTCCAGAAACGTTCAAGCCTGATTATGTGTTCTGAAGATGGTGTGAAAACCCTTGCGAAAACTGCAGATGTTCTGGCACAGCAGGAAAATCTGGATGCGCATGCCCGTTCAGCACGCTACCGTTATCAGTAATTAAATACTTATATTGAATAAAAGATATTTCTTTCCCTTCGGGAGAGGTTAGGTAAGAGGAATTATTTGACCTCTCCCTAACCCTCTCCTAAAAGGAGAGGGAATTTGAGAATAGAAAATGTCGAATATCACCATAGAGCAAATGCGTTTTTGGAGCCCTGAAGTCCGTGAGCTAGAGCCTTACGTTCCAGGCGAACAGCCCAAAATTCAAAACCTTTTAAAATTAAATACCAATGAAAATCCATATCCGCCTTCACCAAAAGTCGTAGAAGCGGTGCAAAAAGTTTTAGCCAATGGCGCAGATGTTTTACGTCTTTATCCAGATCCAGATGCATCTGAATTGAAACATGCCATAGCTAGACAGCAAAATGTTACTGTTGAAAATGTCTTTGTAGGAAATGGTTCTGATGAAGTCTTGGCACATATTTTTAAAGCCTTCTTTATTCAGGAACAGCCACTGCTTTATCCAGATATTACCTATAGTTTCTATCCGGTTTATAGCCAGTTCTTTAGTGTCAAAACCAAAATCTTGCCACTGAATGAAAATTTTGAAATTGTGGTAGATGATTATAAACAGCCAAATGGCGGTATTATCATCACTAATCCAAATGCGCCAACCAGTATTGCACTTGGTTTGTCTGCCATTGAAGAAATCCTGCAAGCGAATCCAGATTCAGTAGTCGTCATTGATGAAGCCTATGTAGATTTTGGTGCTGAATCAGCAGTGAGTTTGATTGATAAATACGAAAACCTGGTAGTTTGTCAAACCACTTCTAAGTCTCGTTCTTTAGCAGGTTTACGTGTTGGTTTTGCAATTGCGCAACCTCATCTCATTGCGGCGCTTGAAGCGGTAAAAAACAGCTTTAACTCTTATCCAATGGATCGTTTTGCGATTGCGGCTGCAGTGGCTTCATTCGAAGATCAGGAATACTTTGAAGCACAAAATGCTAAAGTGATTGCCAGTCGTGAAAAACTGGTTCATCAGTTGAATGAGCTCGGTTTCAAAGTCTTGCCATCAAGTGCGAACTTTATTTTTGCTTCACTACCATCAAAAGATGCAGGTGAGTTAGCAGCTGAATTACGGGAACGCGGCATTATCGTACGTTATTTTAATAAACCTCGTATCAATCAATTTTTACGTATTACCATTGGTACAGATGAGCAAAATCAGCGTTTAGTGGATACATTGAAAACCGATATTTTGGCGTAATCCCCAACCTCCTATTTAATAAAGAACAACTCTATTCCTCCCTTTTTAAAGGGAGGTTAGGAGGGATTAAAAATGCGACTCGGTTGAGCCGCTTTTTATTTATTCGGGTTTATACCAGGTATTGAGTAAATCCAGCATGGCCTCGACTTTATCAAAACACTCCTGATATTCTGCATCACAGTCAGAAGAAATCGTAATTCCGCCACCAGCCCAAAGTGAAACCTCATCTTGATATTTCTGAATCGAGCGAATCAGAATATTCCAGCTTCCTGTTCCATCAAAATTAAAATAACCTAATGAACCACAATACGCTCCACGTGGAGCACCTTCTAACTCTTCAATAATTTGCATGGCACGAATCTTTGGTGCACCGGTAATTGATCCACCTGGAAGTGCATACAGCAATACCTCAAAAGGATGTACACCTTCTTTTAAGGTCGCTTCGACTTCGCTAACCATATGATGTACCTGATTAAATGATTCAATATTGAATAGTTTAGGTGTCTTGACTGAACCTGTTTCTGCATAAACACTGAGGTCATTGCGTAGTAAATCTACAATCATGACATTTTCAGCCTGATCCTTCTTTGAGTCTTTTAAGCGTTGTTTGGATTGTTCATCAAGCACCGGATCGGCAAAACGTGGCATGGTACCTTTAATCGGTTTGGTGACAATTTTTCGATGTGCTTCAAAATCAATAAACAGTTCAGGTGAACAGCTCAATAATTCAAAATCACCAATACGAAGATAGCCCGCATATGGCGCATTGGTTAATGTCCAGAAAGCATGTGCAGTTTCTAATAATGAACCTTCAGCCAGTGCTGTAAATTCCTGGGTCAAGTTAATCTGGTAACAATCACCGGCTAGAATATAATCCTGAATATCCTGGAATGCCTGTGCATAGCGAGATTTGTTCCAACGTGGGCTGCAAAGGGTTTTTAATTGAAACTTAGGCGCTATGGAGGCTTGATTTAATAGATTTTGAAGATGATTGAAAATATCTGCTGCTTGCGGATCATGACTATAAAATACCCATTGATCAGCTTCGAACTTGATATAAGAATCAAATTGACCGATAAATAAGCCAGGTTGAGCTCGCTCCGGGTATTGGATGTGCTGTTGAGCAGCGTAATCATAGCCAATAAACCCGACATAACCCCCAGAAAATTCATTCGCTTGAATATCTGGAGTTTGCTCAAGCTCTAAGATGAGTTCAGCTATATCAGCCTGATATTGCTCGATATCCACTCTCTTAAATGCCTGAATTTGTTCATCCTGCACCATAAAATATTTCTGTGCACAGCAGGCAATAAAAGGTTGCCCATTATTATTTAAATATATTAGGTGATCTAAGGGGCTTAATGCATGCAATAGATCTTTAAGCTGAAGAGATGCAAAACTTAAAGGACAATGGTAAGGAGCTTCGTTCATTCAGTAGCGCATATTTCGATATGACCCGGTATTTTATATCAAGAATAGGAAAAAATATTTCTAAATCATCAAATACCGTTTGTCGGTAAGCTCAATATTGCGACCAACGACAGTTGATCAAAATATGACTCGACGTTAAGTTAAGTGGGCGAGCAAAATTACTCAAGGAAAGATGCTTTGCGTTGTCAGAAAATAAAAAACACAACGTCGGCACTGAGTGATTCACAACCAAAAAAAATAGTACTCTTGGGAGAGTAAACAATGAAAAAATTCACAAAATTGGCTTTAGCTGCTTCAGTTGCTTTTAGTGCAAACGCAATGGCGATGCAATCACTGGACGATGCATCTCTAAGCGCGACTACAGGTCAGGACGGTTTGAAAATCGGTATCGGTATTTCAAAAATTGAAATTGAAAAACTATTTATCCATGATAATGATGGTTTAGCTGAAGATTCTACTGCAACAGCGGGTGTTATTGAAATTTATAATAATGATGGAGTTGTTCTTCGCCCTGGAGAAGCTGCTAATGGTATTGTGGGTGGTACTGGTGAAGCAGGTGCGATCTATATCAAAGCAAATGGTAAAGGAAGAACAACAGCTAATGGTATCGTGATTGGTGCAAACTACGATGACAATGGTGCGTATTTATTAGATTCACGTAACCTTGCAGATTTAACCATTGACTCAGATGCTGGTGCTGGTAACCCGTTTATCAACATTGCCGCTGAAGTATCTGGCTTAGATATCAACATCGGTGAAATTGGGGTTGTAGGATCAGCTTCATCTCTTACAGATTATGAAAGTGGTTTAGCTTCAGCTACTAGTATTCGCCGTGGTGGTGCTGGTAAGGAAAATGCGATTTTATCTGGCCTATCACTTAAAACAGGTCCAATGTCTGCCAATATTCAATTAGGTGCTGCTCCACAGGGTGCAATGATTAAGTTGAATGCAACAATGACTGGCGGCTTAACAATTACAGATTTGGGTATTTTCGATAACTCAACAGCTGGTCAACAAGTTGCTGACGGTGTAACCACTTCAGGCCCAGGTGAAATCTTCATTGAAAGCATCAAGTTAACCGATGCTGGTACTAAAGATTTGACATTGAACCAAAGCATCAGTGTATTTGGCGAATCAAGTGCAAACGATGGTTTCATTCGTATTGTGAGTACAAGTGGTGCACATGATAACTATGTGAAAGGTATTCACCTAGGTAGCCAAAATGCAGCATCAATTGGTGATATGGAAATTCAAGGTCTGCAAACTTACTTTAGCCCGGCACCTGGCCAATATGCAAAAGGTGCAATTATTACCATTTCTGGTCACTAATTTTTACCTTAAAAAAGCGCGTGTTTACACGCGCTTTTTTTTATGACTACAACATCTATCTAAAAAAATAAAAAAAGACTGTATTTTTTTGAAAAAGAAGGTATCTTTCTAGTTACAGGGAAGTAGAGTGAAGACTCTATAAAAAGAAAAATTAGGCACATCATGCCAATGATAAGAAAAGTAAAAGAATATGTTAGAGATTGCATTGGGCTCGGCATTGATGTATTACGCTGCCAAAGAAGCTCTGGATATTAAAAAACAGCCACCAGGCGCTGTTCACTATACTGAAGTTCTTGATTCAAGAAATGATTCTTTCGTACGTATGCACCGCGAACATGTGGAAGTCAAACCTGCACTGTTAGACCAGTTTCAGGGAATTGTGCGTCAGGCTTATGATTATAGTTGTGGTTCAGCAGCACTTACGACTTTATTAAATGGCTATGTAGGTACTCGGCTGGATGAGCAGCAAGTCATGAATGGCCTAATGAAATTTGGTGAAACGGATAAAATCATCGAACGTCGTAGCTTTTCCCTTCTTGATATGAAACGTTTTGTTGCTGCCTTAGGTCTGGAAAGTGGTGGCTATCGTGGAGAATTTGAAGATCTGGTTAAACAGGGGCAGCCCGCCATTGTTCCTATTTCCTATGCAGGATTTAAACATTTTGTCGTGTACAAAGCTTATAAAAATGGACGGGTTTATGTTGCAGACCCTGCGCTGGGTAATATCAGTTTTGATGAACAGCGATTTAAGGAAATTTGGGAAAACAATACTTTATTCTTAATTAATGTCCCTGAACAATATCGAAAAAACTTTTTGGCATTAAAAGATTCGGATATGCGTCATGTCGAAGATGCAACCATTAACCGTTATGCTTTAGTTGATATGCAGTATCCACAGTTCTATATGGATAAAATTGCCGATAAAGCATCGACCATCCGCATGGATCGTAACCGTAATGTAGATTCAGAAAAATTTGGGGAATATCAATATAATTTTCTCAGACTTTATTACAAGAATAAATAAAACGAAAAGATGGCTATAGAAAAATTAAAAATGGTGAAATGGATATGAACAGTAAATGGATGAACAAGACATTCTTGGCGCTCAGCATTCAGATGGTCATGGGAGTGGCATGGGCTGCGGATGAGCCTGAACTGGGTGAGTATGAAACGGTTGAGGAAGAAGTAGTCGAGACTGCTGCATCCGTTGATATTCAGCCTGAACCAGCAGCAACTCAGGCTGTAGAAGAACCTGAACTTGGGGGGTATGAAACAGTTCAGGAGGAAGCTGTAGCAGAGCCTGAACTGGGAGGATATGAAACCGTTCAGGAAGAAGCTGTTGTTGAAACAGCTGCACCTGCTGAAGCTCCAGCCACTCAAGCAGTAGATGCATCTCAAGCCTTACAGAAAAAAGAAGGAGATGCTACTCAGGAAGCAAGTCTAGAAGAAGTATTTACTTCAAATGAGCGTCAATACTCACTTATTAATCAAGGCGAAATTTCATCCTATTACGATATTGATTATACCTATTATCGAGATACACAACTCGATATGGAAATGGCACAGGGCCAGTTGTATCAACTCCGTGTTCAGGAAAATGCAACACATAGCCTGACCAATACTTTCACTTTTCAGTACGGGGTGAAAGATAACCTGACCTTAACAGCTTCCTTACCTTTAGTTGCTAAGACAGATTTGTTAAAGGATACCTCTACAGCAGGACTAGGGGATATTAGTCTAGGTGCACGTTGGGAGCCATTCCCTTTAAAAGCAGGTCGTTTACCACTTATTTTATTTGCTAATTTATCGACTAAAACAGGTGATAGTCCATATGAAATTAATGCAGCAAAAGATCTGGCTGCAGGTAAGGGATATTACTCAGCCGGTGTGGGGGCGAGTACACGTAAATATATTGACCCAGTGGTGCTGTTTGCCTCAGTTTCTGCAAATTATGGATTTAAGGAATCGAGCTTAGATCAGCGTCGCGGTACACGCATTATTGAAGAGTTTGAACCAGGGATTAGTGGTGGTTTTGCTTTCGGTTTTGCTTATTCATTTAACTATGATGTCTCCATGACCATGTCATATCAGCAAAGCTTTAATACTGGTGCAGAATTTAAGTATCACACGGGTGAAAGCTATTCAGCAGCTGATCAGACTAGCTCGACTTTTGCGATTTCTTTAGGGGTGCGTGTATCCCCAGAAACCATTGTAAATGGTACGGTCGGATTGGGGCTGACCGAAGATGCACCAGATGTTTCACTGGGACTTTCATTCCCACTTGATATTTTAGGTTTCGGTAAGAAATTCAGTTAATAGGGGTGTCGTATGAAAAACATTCGACTTAGCCCGTTATTAACAGGAATTATTCTTGCGGGCTGTTCAAGTTATACCTTTGCACAATTAGGGACCAACCTTTCTGTTGACCTGCGTGCATTGTCTATGGGGAACGCGGTTACTGCAGATCCGCCAGGAGTGAATGCAATTCACTTTAACCCGGCTGCATTGGCTAAAATTGAAGGCTTACAAACCGAACAGCAAATTATTGTTGCGAACTTTGATATTCAGCGTGAATTTACGGTTCCTGCTGGATATAACGTTTTTGGTTATTCAGATGATCCAATGGTCTGTAATGATGGACCTGAAGTGTCTTCTGATTTATGTACAGATTTTAAGGGCCCAGTGAAGGGTGATGTAGAGTATGTCAGTCTCTACGTACCAATTTTGAAAAAAATGGTGGATTTGGGTGAAGGCCTCCCGATGGCAGCACCTACCATGGGGGTCTCTTATAAACCACCAGGCTCTAAAGCAACTTATGCAACTGCCGTTTATGCACCGCTAGTTGCAGGTTTTGGTCATGAAGATGGTAATCCTGCCAATTTTATGGGACAACAGGTTGCTCTGGAGCGGATTACATATTTATCTCCATCAATTGGTTATGAAGTCAACGACCAGCTTTCGATTGGTGCTTCAATCGGGATGTCTTATCAAGCCATTGCCATGAAAACAGATTTACGGTTTCCCAATGAGCTGATTGGCATGTTGCGTATGATTGATGAAGTCGTATGTACACCATTTAAAGAAAATTCTGACATCATTACTGACATCTTGTTGCTCGGGATCTGTAATGCTGATGAAGGAATGAACCCATTTGGTAAATTTGGCCAAATGCAACTTTCATTAGAACAAAATTTAAGTCCAAGCTATAACCTGGGTGTTCTATGGGAGCCTACTGAAGATTTCAGTTTTGGTATGGTTTACCAGAGTGCGGCCAAAATGCGCTTAAAAGGTAAATATCATATCGATAATGCCAAAGCGCCACAGGAAATGATTAAAGGTCTGATGACCTCTCCAACTGGCCAGATTTTGGCTGCAATTCTTGGTTTTCCAAATTATATCCCTTCGAGTGAATCAGGACTGGTTTCCATGGATTTCGAATACCCAGCTCACTTCCAGGCGGGGATCAAATATAAGGTAATGCCAGATCTACAAGTCAATTTTGATATTGGCTGGACAGATTATGCTGCTTGGGACCAATTCAAGTTTGAGTTCGACCGTACCCTGTCTGCCTTGAAGATTGCCAAACTGTTATCTGCCAATGTAACGGATTCTTCACTTGCATTACCGCTTGGGTTTGAGTCGCCATGGAACTTCGGGATTGGAGTAGAGTATTCAGCAACTGACCGACTGAAACTTCGTGCTGGTTATGAACCACGTACCAGTGCCATTCCAAAAGATAAACGCAATACCATGGTACCGATTAATGGTGCACAGCTATTTGGTTTAGGAGTAGGCTACCGTTTTGACGCAGATACGGATCTGGATCTATCTATTGGTTTCTTACGCAGTAAAGATAATATTCCAGCAAATACCAGTAGTTTGGCGAACCAGACTGGGGTAAATAACCTGTTACTGAATCCATATGCAGGCTTGAATGTCAAAACAGATACCAAGATCACAATTTTAGGTTTGAACTATCGCACGCGTTGGTAAGGAAGAAATGATCAGAACAGGGAACTTAGGGATAAAAATGGTACTGGCATTAAGTCTGGTACCATGGTCTTTTTATACAGATGCCAGAGAGTTTATTACGATCATTGGACCAGATGGGCGACCTCTAGTTGTGCCACGTCAAAATAATGGGCAGAAAGAAACAACAAAAAACCAAGCGGCCACTACTTCGAAAAAATTGACTACACCCGTTACATCTACTGTACAGGATCTAAAAAAATCCGAGCCAAAGATAGTCGAAAAAAGTGTGGCAACAGTTCAGCAAAAAAATAATATGGTTGTACAACCAGTACAACCAGTACAACCAGTACAACCAGTACAACCAGTACAACCAG